>Ga0207952_1000017_pt1 | contig 276801 bp, 271 predicted proteins | sample SubbioR12Aug_8Ca_FD_184831 | JGI IMG/M metagenome (GOLD analysis project Ga0207952, IMG submission 184831) | Serpentinite rock and fluid subsurface biosphere microbial communities from McLaughlin Reserve, California, USA - CR12Aug_8Ca (SPAdes) | ecosystem: Environmental > Terrestrial > Deep...
AGCGTTCCTGAGGTGTCTGATGAGTAAAGCGTGTCACCTACACCGGTGAGGGTGGTGTAGTTGACGGTACCCGTGAGATGGAGTGCGTCGGATATAGATGAAGAGGCGCCGGAAGAGATGAAGCCGTTTGAGAATTGGATGATGGACGTGGTGGCGTTGATGTTTTGTCCGGTGGTGTGAGTCCAGGCAAAGGGTGAGCCGCTGTTGGCATCCACTCCACAGATGATCGCACCTGACGAGTCGGTATCGAGTGAGTCACATGATGCGAGGTTTGTTTGGAATGCGTTCGCATAGATGCCGCCGACATATGTTGAGGTTGCAGATCCACGAGAGATGATGCGGCCTCCTACATATATATTGTCCGATGATTCGATGATGCCATCAGCGGTTGTTGCATTCCCTACACCCAATCCTCCTGAGATATATCCATCAGCGGTTGCTGATCCTGCCCCACCAATGGCAAGAGCGGCAAGAGGTTGAGTGGTAGTACCGCCTCCAAAGAGGTTTGAGTAGCCGATGAGCGTTGGTGCCTGCACCGTTGATGAGGCATATATGGAGGAGCCGGTGGTGGTAGCAAAGATATCTCCCATTGAATACAGGATGTCATCGAGCGTGAAGGTGGTACCCGAGAGACCAAGGTTTTTGCCTGCACTGTAGGTGGTGTCAGCATCGGTGCCACAGATGATTGATCCATTGGCATCAGTCTCGAGTGCCGCAGTACATGATTCAAGATTGATATCGATACCTCCTGCAGAGATGACGAGACCTCCTCCAAAGGTTGAGGTGCCCGTCACTTGTGATGCGTTGAGTACTCCACCCGAAAGCGTAAGCCCGTCGCTGGAGGCAAGTCCTCCGGTGCCGACCGAGATACCTGAGAGGAAGGTGGAGGTTGCCGAATCATTTTTCCAGGCAAGCGTTGAGGTTGAAACCCATCCGGGAATACCTCCCGTTGTCATGGAGAGAATGGTGCCTCGGGTGCCTGCGGCGAGTCTCGCGAGCGTTCCTGAGGTGTCTGATGAGTAAAGCGTGTCACCTACACCGGTGAGGGTGGTGTAGTTGACGGTACCCGTGAGATGGAGTGCGTCGGATATAGATGAAGAGGCGCCGGAAGAGATGAAGCCGTCATCAAAACGAAACGCGAGATCTTCTGTCGATGATGCAGTAAAATATTTAGTACCAGAAAATGTACGATAGACAAGATTAGGTATAGCAGATCCACCAGAGCTATCCGTACCACAGATGATGGCGCCTGATGCATCGGTATCGAGGGAGTCACAGTTTTCAAGATTAGTTTGAAACGCGTTGGCATAGATGCCGCCGGTAAACGTTGAGGTACCGGTATCGTCAGAACGAATAACACCTCCGGTGAGATGAAGGCCGTTTGATGCCTGAAGCCCACCAGCTGAAATAGCGAGTCCGCCCGTCATAGTTGAAGTGCCGACGAAAGAACTTACAAATTTTCCTGAGAGCCCAAGGCCCGTTGACGAGGCATTACCACCAACAGTTATATTGCCCGTAACATGCGCGGTTGATGAGGCGTTGAAAGAATCCGAAACAGCAAGCGTACCTGCAATACTCGATGAAGCTGATGATACAAAGCCGTCATCAAAACGAAACGCGAGATCCTCTGTCGATGATGCAGTGAAATATTTTGTACCAGAAAATGATCGATATACAAGATTAGGTGTCGCTGAGCCACCTGAAGTATCTGTACCACAAATGACGGCACCGCTTGAATCGGTGTCGAGGGAGTCACATGACGCAAGATTGGTTCGCAACGCATTTATATGGATGCCTCCAGCAAAAGTAGAAGTGCCGGTTCCTTGCACAATCAAAAGATCGCCAACCGTCGAGGTACCCGATACCAGTGATTGACCGCTAACACTAAACGTACGCCCGGGGGTTGAAGTTCCGATACCCACAAAATCGGTATCGGTAGTAAGCCGCACCACAGAACCGTCGTCTGTCCAACCACTATCATTTGATCCAACACAACCGCTCGTGCTCGTCGTACAAACCGTAGCTCCGTTGAAGGTAAACGTATCACCGTTTGCCACAATATCGGTGTCGTTCGCCGACCCAAGATATATCTTATCGCCATAAGCGCCGAAATTTCCGCCCACCTCCAGAACAAGATCAAAAGATCCAAATTTTGCCTGCAACCCACTGTTATGCATGCTCATACCTTGGAAAACACTCTGACCATCAACCAAAACATTTTTTGCGCGCAATGTTTCTGTAGAACGAATGTGTGGCGCTTTTATTTCGTTGGTCGCGGTGATGCGTTCACCCTGAAGTGTTTTACCAATAATATAATCTTGCGCAAAAAGATTGCGCGTGCTGACATCGCCATGTACTTTAAGATTTTTTGAAAAGACGGCGTCTCCCAAAACTGAAAGTCCGCCATCAACCTGTAATGACTGCAAAAGGCGTGTGGCACCTTTCACTAAAAGTGTCTTGCCTACCTCGACCTTACCTTCAAGATATACATCGTCATACGTTACGTTGCCGTTTTTTGTTACAAATGCCAGCGTCATCTGTTCGGTCGAAATGCCATCGAGAAAATCGGCATTGAGATTTTCTACTTTCGTCATCGAGCGCACCTTGATGGGCGCGGTACCGTCTTGAATATTTGAAATGAGTTGTCCGCCTGCTTCGATATCAGTATCTGATATTACATTGCCATAAATTGCTACATTGCCATTTTTATCAAGCAACAATACTTCGTTTGCGTGCGTACCCGCGCGATGACCCATGAGTGTCTCTGAATCGCGTATTTTTTCATATACCGCAAATACCGCATCATCAGCAGCACTCAACAATACACGCGCTGGAGAAAGCACCGAGAGCAAAACAAAGAAAAATAAGATTATGAACGTGCGTCTATTGGTGACAATATTTTTTGCCTCACGCTTAATATATCTCCATGCGCGATGCGTGATGCCAAAATGACCTTCGATGGACACATCCATGAAAGCCATAAATTTGCCAATAAATTTTTCAAAGAGCGTATCACTTTTGGTGTCGAGATCGCCGAAACTTTCTGTAGTATGAGGTGCTACAGGAACTGAATGATCCGGCTTTATCTCTGGCGGTTTTTTTTCTGCTTTTGGTTGTTCATTTTTTTCATCACCCCATGAGCGCATCTCGATTGGCTGTGAAGTAGTAAGATGTGCCTCTGGTTTTTGAAACAGAGTCGTAGCATACGTATCAAGCATCGAAACACTAGAATTCCGTACGGCAATTTGTTTGGCAAGATATTTACGCACCGCTTCTTTGGTCGTAAACCAATTGCGCCCAATTTTTTTAGACTCAATCTTCCCCTTGCGGCATAGCAAACTCAAATACTCCGTGCTGTACGGTGTATCTTGAGACGCTTCCGATACTGGAATAAATTCTTGCTTTTGCTCTTTCATATCTACTATCCGACTATGTATCGGATACCTGTTTTATATTGTAAATGAAAGAGAAAAAGGAGATAGCGCCAAATCTCCTTTTTTAACAAATACTTGTGGAAAGAATATGGGTCGATTTAAAATCTTTTGATCGCTCTAAAGTCTTTTTTGGAGCTCTCTGTATACTTTGTTTATATAAACTTTATTTTTAAAACCTTACTAGAGGTTATATAAACATTAGTAAGTATTACTATACAAACATTACTATTTATTAAAAAAAGTTATGCGAGAAAAAGGATATATCCTTACCACAGGAACTCCAATAATGTGTCGTGTATCGATCAGGCCGTAAAATGATTGAGTAGCATGATCTGGCATCACAAAAACTTCATGAGCATCTATTTTACCCACCCCGGGCAAGGTTAGCGCCACGGTACCAAATAGCGGCAACTCCTGAACCGTTCTAGCTCCTGCTTCATCCACAATAGAAACAATACCATCGCTCACAGAAATCCTCTCCCCGGGCATTCCAATAATACGTCTCAACGAACGTTCCTTGCTTTCTTCATCTCTAAAAACCACAAATGAATTATGTCCAAAACCTGATAATCGATTAACCAGCACCACATCACCCTCTCGAAACTCCGGCGCCATAGCGTTATCTGTTACCACAAAAGGTTGTAGGGCAACATACCGAATAACAATACTTAAAAAAAGAGCAAAAAGGAGTATTTTGACAAAAAGTCCGAGGTGAGCCATATCCCTATGGTAGGGCTTGTGAGAATCCTTGCAAGGCCCCTACAATAAACCCACATGCATATTATCTCCGTCAGCCCTCTCGTAACACTGCCTCGCAAATACGCAGTCGCATTGAGCTACTTTGCCAAAGAACCAATCGCGCCTGGCGCGTTGGTTTCTGTTCCATTTCAAAAACGAATCATACCGGCTCTTGTGCTCTCCAGCGAGCCACTCGCTGAAAAGAAAATAGCGATACGTAAAGGCGCGTTTGCACTTAAGCGCGTACATAAAACATTTACTACAAACTTGGTACTTCACCCGTCACTCATCTCAATTGCAAGAGATATCGCGAATTACTACCAAGAACCTGTTGGGCAAATTGTGAAGCTTTTCTACCCTACTCTATTTCTTCAAACCCCTCCCGTGGCTCGCGAGTTTGAGATTCCTCCACAGGTGCTCCAGCACCCCCACCCTACCATCGCACTTGGATCTTTTTATGAACGAATGGATTACTATGCGACAACGGTGCGTGAAGCGTACGCAAAAAAACAATCGATAGTTATTTTTACTCCTACCCTCGCTGTCTTAGAATATATCTCCGCATCTCTTGCCCATCTCCCGCTCAATCCAATTATCATCCACGGATCATTGACGGCAAAACAAATGCGACTCGCATGTGATCGCATGATGTCAAAAAAATCTCCGTCACTTGTGATCGCCTCCCCTCTTGCGCTCGGCCTTCTCTCCGGAGCGGAAGATATTGTCATTATCGAAGATGCAGATTCATCGCACTATATCCGCAAAGAACGCCCGCGCATTCACATAGCGCGTGCATTGAGCCTTTTTGCACAACACATCCGCGCACGATGTATTGAAGGAAAAACTCTGCCGAGTGCACGTAACCTGCATGAGAACCGTCCACTGCACTATCTTTCTTCTCGCATCAAACCTCATGCGCCGGGCGTGGTGCTCGATATGCGACAACAAAAAAATCCGATTATTTCTCTGGAGCTTTTGACGTTGCTGACCACGCAAAACGAGCCGACACTTCTTTTTACCTCTCGTAAAGGTCTTTATACCTTCATTATATGTAACGATTGCAGCACGCTCCTTTCCTGTCCGGGATGCCAAGCGCCTCTAGTCATGTACAACACCGGGAAACGCATCTACCACTGTAACCGCTGTGAGCGAGAACTGCCCCCTGAAATCCCTTGCCACAACTGCAAGGGTTGGAACTTACGCGGATACGGAGTTGGTACCCAGCGTGTATTTGAAGAGCTCAAAGCACTCTCTTTGGAACGTCCTTTGTGGGTCTATGATGATGCAGTAGCGCCCAATAAAGCCGCGCGCGAGAAGATCGTCGCACAGTTTCTTGCCTCCCCTGATGGCATTTTAATAGGAACAGATGCACTCTTGGAGGAACCTCGCCTCGTTGCGCGACACGCCGCCATAGTCAATCTTGATAATCTTTTCTCAATACCTGATTTTAAAATCAACGAACGAATCTTGGAGATCCTACTCAAACTCACAAGCAAAGCATCGGAATCATTTATCTGGATACAAACACGCTTTCCCCAACATCAGCTCTTTGGGCATTTTACGCGCCAAGACCTCAAGGGATTTCTTCAAAATGAGTGTGCGGAACGCGTACGCGCAGGATTACCGCCCGCAGTACTTTTTATCAAAACAACAATCCATGATACACAGCGAGAGCGGCGTGAGAAGAAAATAGCAGAGCTCAAAAATCTTATCTCGGATCATGCTGAATATGTCTCGAGCTATCCTGCGTTCAACGACCCATCGCATCATCACCTGCTCATCAGTATCAATGAGCGTGTATGGACGGAAAACGCCGAAAATCTCAAGGGCATACTCGCCACGCACGCGGACATGTGGGATATTGTCGTCGATCCAGAAAATATCCTATAGTGGTGCCATGACCTCACTCATTGTCACCTTGCCCACTCCCGTACTGCGCAAGACCGCAAAACCCGTAACAAAAGAAGAATTTGGCTCGCCCGAACTCGCGAGCATTGTTCGCGACATGGCATCAGCACTTCGCAAGACGCCCGACGGCATCGGCATCGCGGCACCCCAAATAGGTGTATCAAAGCGCATCTTTCTTGCATCTGAAGAAGCGCTGGCTATCGATGAGGGTTGGGAACCAAAAGACGCCTCCGAAGAAAAAGCAAAAAAGAAAAGCTGGAAATATATCACCTTTATAAATCCCACCGTACTCAAAATAGCGTCAAAAAAAGTAGCGGGCACTGAAGGATGCCTCAGTATACCGAAGACCTATGGCATTGTGCCGCGTGCGGAAAAAATCCGCGTGCGTGCGTATGACGAATCTGGTAAAGCATTCGAACGCGGCGCTACCAAGCTTTTCGCGCGCCTCTTACAACACGAGATCGATCATCTCGAGGGCGCGCTCTTTATCGATCGTGCAACCAAAATCACCAAGCTCAAAGATACCAAATGAAAAGACCTCGCATAGTATTTTTTGGCAATAGCGACTTTTCTGTGACAATTCTCGATGCGCTCACCCGAGCGCCTTTTGATATAGTAGCCGTCATCACAAGCCCTGATGAACCCAAGGGACGTGGCGGCCGTCTTGCGCCACCACCTGCCGCGCTCTACGCTCAAGAACAGAGCTTGCCGCTCATACAACAAAAACGCATAATCAAAGATGTTGTACCATCGTGCGACCTTGGCGTCATCGCATCATACGGCCACATTATACCAAATGAAATTCTCATGATTCCGACACACGGGACACTCAATGTACATCCATCACTCTTGCCGCACTTGCGTGGCCCCTCCCCCATCCAAACTGCGCTTGCGGATGGTCTGACAAAAACAGGCATGACTATCATGCTGACTGATGGCGAGATGGATCACGGCCCGATTATCGCCCAAGAATCACTTGCAATAGTTGACACTGATGACGCAGAAAGTCTTGAGAAAAAACTTGCACTTCTTGGTGCAAAACTTCTTGTCGAGACAATACCCTCGTGGCTCGCGGGCACTCTCAAAGCGCGTGAGCAAGATCACACGCAAGCAACTTATACCAAGCTACTCACCAAAGAAACGGGGCATATTGACTGGTCAAAAAATGCCAACGAAATAATAAACGGTATTCGCGCCCACAAAGTATGGCCTACGAGCTGGAGCATTCTTGATGAATCGCGGGTAAAAATTGTACATGCAAAAACAACACCGCACACCCGACCACACGGTGTAGTGCCTGGAACGCTTTATGCTGCTCAAAACAAAATCCTTGTGGCCACTCAAGATTTCTTTATAGAACTTCTATTTATACAACAAGCAAACCGCTCAATTATAACAGGGAGCGCGTGGCTCGCTGGATCTCACAACGCACTTAGCGGAAAAGTACTTCGATAAGGAATACAGGTGCAAAAATAATATTTGCAAATGCTTCTGTTATATTGTTAAGCGTGGTTGGTGCGGTCACGGGAGCTGGCTCTGTATGCGTCGGCTCACTGGGCGCTTCTTGCATTGGCGCAGGTTCTGTAAACATAGGTTCTCCTCTATTTACAGGGGCGACATGCTCTCCAAATGAACCACTTGGTTGCTCTTGCTTGTATTGTTGATCATATTGCTCCTGATATTGCCTTTGGAATTCCTGGCGATAGTGCTGTTCAAAATCTTGTGGTGGTTTAGAACCTTCTTGAGATCCTGGCTGATGCATATCTGGCCGCCGTAAACCATTGGGCCTCGTTGCTGGATCAGATGACTGTCCTTCCGGTCTCAGTGCACCTGTGGGCGGACTCCCTTCAAATAAATTGCTTTGTGAACCGGAGCCGTAACCGCATTCCTCTTTGTGCGCTCTACAATAATCCATGCATTCTTGTGGAGATGCGCATCCACCGGGTCCACGAAACTGCCTACCCTGTGGCGGAAATTCGCTCGGTTTATCAAATTCTCCTGCTTTGCCGCGAAATTCACGCTCCATCTGCTCAAACTCCCTCATTCTCTCAAATCTTTTTTCAATTTCATCTCTGTTGGATGTACCATCACCAATTCGTTTTGGAGCATGGGTATTATCTTGCCCCTCAACAAATTGCTCCATCATTTTTTTTGCCTCTTCTCTGCTCATTCCACCATGAGCCGTTGCAAAACCGAGACATTCTTCTACGTTCTCCGGCCGGTGACAATATTCCATACAAGCTTTTTCGTCCCTACATCCGCCCGGACCGCCAGCTTCTCTTACTTTAGTCTCGAGTGTTCGGCCACGCTCAATGTGAGCAAGCTCTTCTTCGGACATGAGATTATTTTTCTTTGCAAACTCAAAACATTCATCGCGATGTTCAATTGTATTGCAATAATTTTCGCATTCTCTGCCTTTGCATCCCCCTGGACCCCCTGTTTGGGAAGCTTTCATAAATTTCCTTGCGCGCTCAAGCTCCTCTTTAGGTATTAATCCTTCCCGCTCCGCAAACGCCAGACATTCGTCTTCGTTGCCCGGTTCATCACAATAGGTTTTACAAGCTTCGCCCTTACAACCTCCTGGACCAGTTTTGTTGCGAAATTTGCGCGCACGAGCAACTTCTTCAGATGTCATGAGTCCATCTTTTTCTGCAAAATTCATACATTCATCAAAATGTTCATCCATTGCGCAATATGCGCGACATTCATTTACCTCCTTACATCCACCAGGTCCTTCAAAAGTACCGCCTCGTTTATTGATAAGATCTCGCGCTTGTTTTGCCTCTTGCTTAGTCATGTATCCCTCACGTTCAGCAAATTCTACACACTCCTCCGTATGTGCCGGATCATCACAATATACGCGACACATGGTTTCGGAATCACACCCGCCAGGACCTCTTTTCTCAGTATCCACATGCGGGCGCTCTTCGGTTTTTTTAACAAGCCCTTTCGCTTCTACAAAGGCCCGGCAGGCACCGTGATTGGCTGGCTTATCACAATAGACCTTGCATGCAGACTGGCTTTCACAATTGTCTAGCTCAGACACCGGATACGTTATATTAAAATTATTTTGCGCAAATGCTACGGCAACAAAAGCAACAAGCATAAAGAGCGATCCGCAACCAATGGCAAAGTATCTGCGGTTCATATTATTCGAAAGGGTTGGTTCTAACCTTCTCAAGTGGGTTAGCCGAATCTGCAAAAGGGTTAACTGGCGCACCACCGCTAAACGGGTTTACCTCGGCTGCCGCAGCCTTTTGTGCAGCATCCGCCGCCTCAGCAAGCCCCGCCTTTTTTCCGTCTTCAAAGCCTTGCTCCGCCCCCTTGGATGTGCCGACATAAAAACCTGTGGCAGCGCCGATGGCCAATGCGATAACAATCGCGCCAATGAGTATTGTTTGTGAGTTCATACACAACTTTATTAATAATTAATAATGAAAAGAGATCGTGGAATTCTCTTTTTTAATTGTATAACAATTTGATGCCATATAAATAATTATTATAAACGCAAAAAACCCATTGCCAGACAATGGGTTTTTTGTTTACACACACTATGAATTACTGTGTCACATTCACCGACATACTTGCCGAAAGACCATTCCACGTAGCGGTTATTTTTGCCGATCCCACTGCCTTGGCGCTCACCGATACTTGCGTACCACAATAGTTATCCGCGATCTCTGATTGAATACACATAGGGATAGCGAATGACAGATCAGCAACCCGAGTATCGTCGATCACGAAACGCGCATCGACACGATATGACGCAGGCATTACTTGTATGCACGCCCTACCTACGGGACACGGAGGCATTGGTGGCTGAAAATATGCCGCGATACCTTGCGTATCACCTACTTTGAGATTCAACGCATCAGGGCGGAGATATAAAGATCCATTGTCAGCTTTTTCACCAACCTGCACGGTCATACTTGATTTAGCTTCTTGGCCCGCATTATCACTAACTGTCATCTGTACCGTGTAAGATCCGACTCGTGTGTATGAGTGAGTAAGGGTGGTCGTCTGCGCGTTGGTAGCGCCTTCACGCCCCGATGGACTTGAAGGACTTACGTAATTATTTTCATCACCCCATGTCACCGAGTAACGCAAACTCGCGCGCTCAGGATCATAAGCCTCAATAGTCCATGTACCCGCCTCACCTATCCCAAGTTGTGTGGGACCTTTTACTCCTTTAATCACGGGAGGTTGGTTAGCGGTAGAGTTCCCTTTACCTATCTTGATGGTCGCCTTACTCTCACTAATCTCAGAAAGTTCGATGGGCAAACCCATGACATCAACAGTCTCACCCTTTCTTAAGTTATAGTCTTGGTGAAAGCTTGGAGCGCCGAGACATCGCGGATCGGCATTGGGACCGCATCCTCCAGGTACATCAATACTGACAAGTGCATGGAGTGGCGAGACGCATGGCGCGGTGATGCATACAATCTTTGTCTGCACGATCTGTTTGAGTGTAATCGTCATATCGCGATGATTGACCACACGCGCGCTCATGTCGGGAGTGAGCGTAAAAGTGCTGGGAGTTTTGACATCGATGGTCTTCGACCCGACTGGCGGACGCGTACAGCCGTAAAGCATATTGAGTTTGGCGCGCGTACTCTTGCCCACATAACCAGTGCCATGCGAAAGACCGCTGGGAGTTAAAATTTCACTGCGATATTTTTCTTGGAATGCTGTGACGGCTGATGCGGTTGACTCGCCAAAATCTCCATAGTCAGAATTATGGCCCGCAAGTTCATGTGCGTTCATAGAAAAAGATGATTTTTGCAAAGCGATATGCAATGAAGTCACATCAGATGAACGATCTCCGATCTTTAAATTCCTATTAAACGTATGACACCATACGTCTGTTGCTGGTGTGGTTGGTTTTTCAGTCAACGCTGATTCAACCTTGGCTACCATGGTGGCATCTGCTCCAAATGAACGTAGAAGTCCCAGAAGTGAGTCAATCTGCTTCTGCGTGAGAGCTGTGGCCGATGCCGTAGATGCCACAGCAAGCAATCCGATAATGGCCCCGAAAATGACTTTTTTCATAGTGATATATCCATTAATAATGAAGCTTTATATATAGTATAACGTGCAATAGAATCATCTGTGACGCGCACCAAAAAGCACACGTGCGTCCTCCCAAAGCTCCGGCTCACCCCTCTGTTTGAGAGCATACCAAAATTCGGCGCCCCAGAGATAAAACTCGTCAAAGCCAGTTTTCTGAGCATAAGCTACCATGGCAGGCAAATCATCATCACCAAATGATTTTTCGCGCTCTTCGCGCGAAAAATATTGTGCCGCACCCGGACCCCACGGCTCGGCTTGCAGTTCAATCACAACGCCGGGGCGTAATCCCGCAAAAAGCTCGGCTACCGCGCGTTTGAGCCGAAAAAAAGAAGGCGGCAACGGGTAGGTAACATATCCCACGCGCCCATTGTAGATTGTGCGATACATCGTAGTACCAAAAATATCAGCGCGCGTCATCGCGGGCACCCACACTGAAAGCTCGCCTGAATCAGTAATCATGATAGGCCGCGATGGATCGAGCTCGCGCACGAGTGCTATTTCCTTATCAAGAAATTCCTTGCGAAATGGAGGGCAGATGCCAAACGGCAAAAAGGGTTCATTCTCAACTTGCCATGCCACAATCTGCGGAAAACCCCGATAACGCTCGACGACTGTGCGCATATAGCGTAGGAGTAACTCATCTTTTTCCGGATCCGTCATATCATGCGCCCAGGCAGCCTCGTGGCACTCAGGCCAGCGCGGCACCTTGCGACCAATCGCCATGATAACTTTGGCATTTACGTCACCCGCACGAGCGAGCATATAATCATAATCATCAAAATACCACTGACCCTGCCGATGCTCGACTTCCGGCCAATACACGGGTATGCGCAGATGTCGCACACCCAAATCTTGCAAGAGCGCCTCGTAGACCTCAACCCATTCAAAACCAAGTGACCGCGCATAGATATGAGAAAATGTCACGCCCCACGCCCGTGGCTCTTTGATAGGAACACGCACAATGAGCGCGTAAAGACTCAATGTAAAAAACAAAAAAATCAAAACACCGATGCGGAGAATGCGATGATGTTTTTTTCTCGGATACCTCATGCAATAAAGAGCAGGTACGACGCGATGCCGAGCGCCGCGACTCCTGATAATTTCATGAGTGCCGCGCCTCGCGAAAAATCTTCCGCCTCATATTCGGGTAACGCCTGAGAGAGGGCTCCTGCAATTGCAAACACGAACAAATACTCAAAACTGCCAAGCGCGTGGACGAGCGACACCGAGATATTGGCAAGTGCGAGATTGACCAAGAAAAGCCCCGCGGCACCAATCACTTTGTTAATACTAAAAAGTACCATACCACGACGTTGTGGACGCGCAGCGCCCCTGAGAGAGCGGCGCACGCTGGGCAGTAACAAGAGCAGCAACGCAAAAAGTATGAGACCGAAACGCGTCCAGATGAGTCCATTGATAAACGTCGTACCATTGAAAACAAGCCGCGCGAAAACAAAATGACACGAGAGCGCAAAGGCAGCAGCAAGCGTAAGGCCACCCAAAAGTGCACTAAACGCTATAGAGCTTCTCCTCTCCCACGCGAGCAGTACACCGCCTATAATCAGCAAACTCAACACGCCGAGATTCCACCCATCGACATATTCACCGAGTACTTCGGCAGAGAGCGCGATAGTAGTAAACGGCGCAATGCCCACAAAGAGCGGTACTACGCGCGACACTTCAAATTGCCGCAAAGCACTATAAAAACAATAGAGCGAGACGCCAAACGAAAGCCCTGAGAGCAGCGCCCACCCCATGAGCGCGGGTGGTAGTATCGAGAAGTCATAGAGCGCGAAGACAACGACAAAACTGCTTAAAATACCTGTCCACACGGTGTAGACTCGCGGGTCAGGGATAGTTCGCGCCAAAAGCCCCTTGTCAATTATTTTAGCAAGAGCAGAACAAAAATATCCTACGAGTGCTACTGCTGGCCACATCATCATTGGGTTCCTAGTAAGGCCTCGATTTCAGATAATTCTTCACCGAGTGAGGCAAGCTCGATCTCACGTATATCGCTCTCAATAGCATCGGGGGCAAAAGAATCGCGCACGCCAAGTAGGTGCTCAATCCTAGGATCGACATGCGCGACATCTGCCGATACAACAGATGCCTGAGCCGCCGGCTCCACTATACGCACCGCATCGCGCAACCAGAGAATGCTAAACGTCGCAAGCGCCGATACCAACATAACAGCAGACAGAGGAAGATGCTTTTTGATGTGCGGGATCATTGTGTTTCTTTGAGCTTTAATGCGATACCTATGAGCACCATGTGTGCATTTCGCGTAGGAGCTGCAACTTCACGCTCAAAGCGCCCGCGTATTCGCGCCATGCGTGTACGCGGAGTAGTTTGTAGATCTGGGACGAGTAATCGTTCAAAATCGCCCCGCACCCCATCGAGCCCTAGGCGCGCCTCCGCCAAGCGCGTACGCGCGTAAGCAAGCTTCATTTGCAGCTGCTCTACATCGCCCGAAAGTTCCCGCATATTGATGGCGCGTTCAATCCGCCCTGATTCATAGTCGAGACGAATGATCGCCGCAAGCGAGCGATTGTAACCAAAACTAAAACGCTCTTTGATCCTACTGCGTATATCGGACGAGAGTACTAGATTAGGATCTGGATTTTGAAAATCAACAAATTTGAGCTCGCTCTGCAAAAAATCCTCGCGCGGGCCAGCACCTACAGCTATCGGATAGCCCAAAAGACAAACAAGCATGCTCATTGCGAGAAAACGCCATGACATACAGCTATTTTACGGCCAATGTACTCCACAAGCTATGCATATCTTGTCCACACGATATCCAAAAGACTTTCCGCTATACTATCAGTATTATGGAATGGTTTAACTCTATTGGCCGTCGTCTCTCGTGGCTCGCGCCCATCATCTTACGCTTGGGACTTGCGGTTGTTTTTATTCTTTTTGCAATACACAAACTCACTCCCGCTACCGCTGGACAAGGAGCGGCAGAAATTCAACAGCTCTTTGGCGGCAAAGAGCTTATCAGTATTTCGCTTGCTCGTACCGTAAATTTTTATACTGGCATCCTCGAGGCGCTTATCGCCCTAGCCCTTATTACCGGCATTCAGGTACGTCTTGCGGGATTTCTTGCTGGGGGTATGATATCGGTGATTTTTGTTGCGTATGCGAATTTTAAAGGGCTCAAGCTTACCCCCGATCTTTATCGTGATGTAGGGCTTGCTGCTGCTGGCTTCGCGGTATTTCTCCTCGGTAAGGGAGGAAAAAACAACTTATAATTTATTCAGTTACGATCAGTTTACCCACTTGATCATAGTGGCCGTCACCGCATGCGACCGAGCAATAAAATTGAAACTCCCCTTTTTCTGATGCGATAAACTGCACCGTTGTAGTGCTCTTAGGAAAAATCCTTTCATTGACGGCAAAGTTATCAATAGCGATACCGTGGTCGTACGCATCTTGGTTATAAATATGCAAAATAACCTTTGCGCCGCGCTTGGTCTCCAATACGCTTGGTTCAAAACGCCATTTATTTTCTAGTGAGACCATATTTTCTTCGAGAACTGTCACGCCATCCCATTCCACAGCGCCCACATCTGCTGGCCGGAAAAACTTCTCGTAGACAATCCCACTGCTGACCAAAAAAATAGCAAATAAAAGAAAAACAATATACTTATTACCCATAGAAGTATGCACAGGGAGCTTCGCGCACCCGTGATAAGATAGAGCTAATAACATTATTATAGCATATCTCTCATATCTTATGGCAACGGTCCGTCAAAGTTATCGAGTACAGGGCATGCATTGCGCAAATTGCCAAGTACTCATCAACAAAATCCTCTCTGCGCAAAAGGGCGTCACAAAAGCAAACGCAAACTATAGCTCCGAGCGCCTGATCGTCGAGTATGATCCAGCCACCATCACGCTCGATGCGATGCAGGCAATCCTTAAAAAGGTAGGTTACGGGCTTATCGTACCCAAAGAAGGTGCCCTTGAGGAAGAAGAAGTAGAAAAACATCGTCTCGATGAGATAAAGCATCTTCGCAACCGCACGATCATATCATTCCTGCTTGCCACCCCTATCATCCTCTACTATATGGCGGTGCACATGCTCAATCTCCAACACGGGCATGCCTTATGCGCGGGGGGTGATGCCATCATCAAAGTAATCGACGGCGCATGTACCAACGGCACCTTCATAGATCTCAACTGGATCTATCTCATCATGACCACGCCCATCCAGTTTTTTGTGGCATGGCCCTTTTACCGCAATGCCTTTACGGCATTGCGGGTCGGCTCGACCAACATGGATGTACTCGTGGTACTCGGCACCACTACTGCCTATCTCCTCTCGGCATTTGGCTTTTTCTTCTCGCTCACGTTTAAGCTCCCCCCTGACGCATTTTTCCATCAAAACATCTGGCAGGGACTTAGTCATCCGTACTGGGAATCATCCGCTGCGCTCATATCATTCCTTATTCTAGGCCGGTATTTTGAGGCGCGCGCCAAAGGACAGGCATCGAGCGCTATCCGCAAGCTTTTGAAACTGGCACCCCAAGACGCCATTGTCATACGCGATGGTAAAGAAGTTACGGTAAAAATCGGTGATATCCAGATTGGCGATGTCTTTTTAGTAAAACCTGGCGAAAAAGTGGCAACCGACGGTATTGTAGTTGAGGGTGAGACCGCTATCGATGAAAAAATCATCACAGGAGAATCAATCCCCGTCAATAAAAAAGCGGGTGATCAGGTCATAGGTGCTACGGTAAACAGTTACGGACTTCTCAAGTGCCGTGCTACCAAAGTTGGCAAAGATACCCTCCTCCATCAAATCGTAAAGATGGTAGAAGAAGCGCAAAGTGCCCGTGCGCCTATCCAAGATTTTACTGATAGAGTATCTGAATATTTTGTACCTACCATTGTAGTCATAGCACTCTTGTCATTCTTCTATTGGTATTACATCGCAGGCAAGATCATCGCGGTAGCACTCTTGGCTGCCGTATCAGTTTTGGTCATCTCATGCCCTTGTGCCATGGGTCTCGCAACACCTACCGCCATCATGGTAGGCACGGGGCGTGGCGCCGAGTTTGGTGTGCTCCTCAAGGGTGGCGAGGCGCTCGAAAAGACTCGCTCGCTCAATGCCATTGCGTTTGATAAAACGGGCACATTAACACGCGGCGAGCCATCAGTCACCGACGTCGTCCCTATGGGCGCTATGTCGCGCGACGAGGTACTCAAAATCGCCGCCGTTGCCGAGCGCGGATCAGAGCATCCACTCGCCCAAGCAGTCGTAAAAGCCGCCAAAGATTTGAACCCCCCGGAACCCAAAGAGTTCAAAAACGTTTCAGGCAAAGGAGTTTCCGCTCTTTACGAGGGCAAGACGGTTTTGGTGGGCAACGACGAGCTGATGAAATCAATGAACATTGACTACATTGCTGGCGAAAAAGATTTAGATAGATTACAGGGTGAAGCAAAAACCGCTGTCTTTATCGCCTACGATGGCAAGCTCATTGGAGTACTTGCTATGGCAGACACGCTCAAAGATCACGCGAAAGAAACGATCGCTGAGCTCAAAAAAAGAGGTCTTGAGATCATCATGATCACGGGCGACAACCAAAAAACAGCCGAAGCAATCGCAAAGATGGTGGGTATTGACCGCGTGATGGCCAAAGTATTGCCCGAGAAAAAAGAAGAAGTGATCAAAGAACTCCAGCGCCAAGGCAAAAAAGTAGCTATGGTTGGTGACGGTGTAAACGACTCCCCTGCCCTCGCACAAGCCGAGGTTGGTATCGCTGTCGGATCAGGTACCGATGTGGCGATTGAGACTGGTAGCATCGTGCTCATCAAAGACGACCTGCGCGATATTGTGACAGCCCTCGATCTCTCGCGTAAAACTATTCGCAAGATTTGGCAAAATCTTTTCTGGGCGTTTATCTATAACATCGTGGGCATTCCCTTGGCTGCAGGCCTCCTCTTCTATATCGGCCAAAACTACCCTGTATTTGTAGCAGGACTCCCCTGGGGCCAGAGTGCGTTTAACGCCTTTCTCAAGCCCGAGTACGCTGGCTTTGCTATGGCGTTTAGCTCCGTATCAGTAGTAGGCAACTCGCTCCTGCTCAAATACTTCCGCGAACCCAAGATTGCGCGCGAAAAAACGGCATAATATGGACATCCATGATAACGGATACGATAACACCATATCCTTATTTGGTATTATATACTACACTTATAATCCCTTATTGCTCCTTATAATATTAGGACTTGTATTTGTAGGAGCAAAAAACAAAAGATATAAAAAAATAAAGTTTTGGGTATTCGCTACTCTTATTGTTGCTTTTGCGTTGGTTTGGCCATCGCTATTACTATATATACTTGATTACTTCCAACCAGAGACTAAGATTCCTCCATTTTGATAGGCGGTATGCACTACAAATTATGAAACCACCTAAAAAATGCTACACACGCTCATAAAGCTATCCAAATATATATCGATAGTACTTATCGTGTTTGTACTCTTCGCCTTCGACGCTCGATCTCGATACGGCTTATCGATGATGGAAAGAATGGCCATATCTATTGGTTTTGCCGTGATATTATTTTTAGTAACTAGATTCGCGCAACAATCATCAAAAAATAAAACAAGAACACAAAGTTTTAATTTCTTGTTAGTTGGTATAATACTCCTGACAGGCTCCTATATATTTTTCCAACAAAAAACCGAGATCAGCGGCATTACATGTAGCTGTGCAAACCGCTTATGGATCCAAGAGGTCCCACTATATAACACCCTTACTTTTTTGCGAGAACCCCTTCAGTGCGCGGACATATGTAAAGAAAGTACCCGCCAAGAACCTCGCCCGTCATTTAAAATACTAGCGGAAATGGGTTCTTTGTGTCTTGCTTTAGGTTTTTATTTTGGTATAATTTCTTTATTAGAAAATAAATATGGCAATCGTAAAAAAACAATTTGATGTAGGCGGTATGCACTGTGGTTCATGCGCGGCAGGCATCCAGATGGTGCTCTCAACCCAAGACGGCATCAAAAACGCAGCCGTGAGCTGGGATACCAAATCGGGTGAGGTTGAGTTTGATGACTCAAAAGTGACTGTCGAGCAAATCCAAAAAGCAGTATCCGAGCTCGGGTATTCAGCGACACCAAAATAATTAGCTCTGACGAGCAGCAAAAAGCGCGATGTACCTCGCGCTTTTTGTTTTAGAGAAACATTACAACCGACCAGCTGAGTGCCGCTGATATAGTGAGTGCAAAAAGCCCCGCGATGAGCGCTCGCATAGGCGATATTTTCTGCTTCTTAAAAGCGATGCCTGCGAGCGTGGGTCCTGCGATAAACACTACCAAAGACGCTACCCAAAGTATTGAAAATATATCCATGAGAAACCTAGTGACCGTGTCCGCCACCACCTGACATCATCGAGGCGCCCTCGGGCCCTTGCGTCACTGCAATATCAAAGGTAGTGGTATATACGTCACCACCGCGCGAAAACTGTGCAAATGCTCGGTAAAGCCCCGGGTACGGGAAGGCTGTGTGTACGTCGATGAGCGGACCAAAGGTGGCGTCTTCCGGTACTTCATGACCATAGCCAGGCACCTCGCCATGTGTATGGAGAAAATGTCCGAGATCATAACTCCATACCGCCAAGTGCATAGGCGCGCCAAGATACGAGACCATATTGGTTACAGTTTTGCCCTCTTTGTCAGTCATGGTGTACTCAAGATGCGCGGGCATACCTGATTGGATTTGATCGGGATTTGTCTTGAGCATAACGGTAAAATCAGGAAACTGTTCTTCGCGCATTGAATTTTTAGTGATTGCTACCGGCTGTGGCTTGCCACCAACCACCGTAATACTATTGCGTACCGTGCCTTCATGCCCTTGATGTGAAAATCCCGTCGCAATCGAATAGGTACCAGCATAAGGAAAAGTCGCATACAGTGTAAATTCGCTCGCGCTCTTCATCTCATCGGTGATGGGCGCGAAGTCATCAGGGTGAATATGCATAAACGTATTGAGATCTTCTGAGACGATAATCATGTGGATCAAACGCTCATGATCAACCTTCAAATCTTGGAGTGGCGCACCCTTGTCATCTTTGAGTGCAATAGTAATCTTTACATTTTCACCGGGTTTTGGGGTTACAGGATCGGTAGTGACCACACCATTAAATGATGGCGCCGTCTCCATATGTTGGGTATGAAGTTGGAAGTTGTGGGGCAACATCCAGCCAAAGATCGTATAGAGAGCGATGCCAAGCCACACCACCAATGCCAGATACGTGCGTGATTCACGTACCTTTTGCGCACGCTCCGGTTCCGCTGCTGCGTGTGCCTCACGCCTTCGACGCAGATAGAGCCATACAAACGGTATGAGCCATATGGTCACCATCACATAGCTACCGAGCCACAGGTTATCACCGACGGGCAGCTCGTGCCTATGCCCTAATTGCCCTATATTTGAGCCTAGAATGCCTGTTATCGCCTCTTCCTGAGTCACACTCTCCAGATACGTATGGATGCCCGAATACACATACCAATCATGCGTAAAGGTACCGAGAGTGAACAAAAACCCTGCGATAAATACCATCGCCCAGCCGGTCGATTTCTCGACCTTGGTGCGATGTTTGACCAAAAAGCCTGTGGCGTTGACCCCCAAAATCGCATAAAACGTCAGTATAAAGAGTGGTGTCACGCGCCCTAACGCCTGCACCACCATGATGAGCCAGCCTTGAAATGCGCTACCGCTTACCAATATCTGCGGTATGATGACGCCGTTAAATAGCGGGTTGGGGCACCCCACGCCTACATTGCCCAAGAAAAGACCGAGCAAAAAGGCTTTGACGTATTCTTGCTGTTTTTGAATAAAGTCAGGAAACGCGCCGCTATACGTTGGCATCTTAAACCCACGCAAGCCAATATCATGAAAAGCAAAGAGCAACCCCATGGCACCCGCAAACATATACATCCAGTTTTTTGCAGTCTCAGCACTTCCCAAAAAAGTCTGACCAATCTGCCCCAAAAGCGCACCGTAAAAACTTAGCGTGAGCGTTACGCCTGCGGCAAAAGCTGCTGCAATGCCGATACCTCGTATATATCCCTTACCCATCGCGAGCGGCACCACCACGAATGCGAGCGGCAAGGTACAGGGTAAAAAGATCATCGTCAGCCCCACTGCGTAGTCGTAGATATAGAAGAAGGCGCTATCAGTGGTAGGAGATGCAAAAAACACCCACCGAAGCCCGATGGCAAATACAGCGGTCAGAATAACGGTAAGGACAAGAAGCGGAAGGCGCGTCTTTTGGCTTTCTTCCATACGATTAGTATAGCAAGAGTGATGTAAAACAAGCTTGTTGATAAAAAGTCACAATATAAAAAACTCCCCCGACAGTACTTTGCGCTTCGCGCATTTCCTGTCGGGGATGATACTGTCGCCTTCTTCGTGAAGGCTACTGCTTCTCGGGCTGCTGGTCTTGCGGGACCGGCTTGATCTGCCCTCGGAGGTACTCCGCTGCTGCCAGCGAATCTCCCAAAGAACCCGATTCGCCCGTGATGATGAGCGTATTGGTACCCGACTTGGAGCCCGTCTCGGCGATGCGCTCGAGCGACTCCCACTTCATGAAGGTCACGTACTCGGGGTTGGCACGCAGCGCGGCGCCGATCTGATTGATGGCGCTGACCTTCGCGAGCGCCGACGCACTCTGGTTTTGCGCCGCCCAGAGTGTCTCGTCGGGCTTCACGTTGGAGAGCGAGACGTTTTGGAGATCGAGCGGAACACCGTTGGCGACGAAGGTCTCCGTGACCATCGCGGAGATCTTGTCGTTGACCGCCTGATAGTCGGAGTACACGGCCTGGTAATCATCGTAGCCCGCGAAGATGGCACGCACCTTGCTGCGCACATCCATGCGAGCAAAACGATTGTAGACGTCCTCGACCGTGATGTAGCGGACGAGGGCATCGCCCTTGCCATCACGCGGCGTGACGAGGGCGAAGACGTTGTTGCGCTGCTTATCCGCGTCGGGATTGCCACCCGGAATCACCGCCCTGATGTAGACATCGACGGCAAGTGGCGTACCCTTGCGAGTCAGCACGCGGTGGTCCTGCTTGTCTTCGTTGCCCACGGCGTCGGGAGCCATGAACTGCTCCTTGACCAGCGTCGAAGTTGCCTCGAGCAACACCAGCGTGTTGTAGGTGCCGTTGGCATTCGACTGACCGAGGTCAACCTGACCCGCTTCGCGGATGTCATTCTCCCAGCCAGTGGGCGTGAGTACGCGACCCACGAATCCTGCTGGGATCTCCTTGACGTTGCTGCATGCGCTACCGAGCAACGTAACAACAACGCCAAGCACGAACGTCTTGATGTCTCTCTTCACAGTGTCCTCCTCTTCAGTGAGCGTTGGGGTTGGCGTCGCTGGCTCGATCTTCGAAGTGATCGATCTGTCGGTTGACGTCGGTACGGTCGATGACCGCGCGCGGTGTCACGTTGACCGCGGCTCCGGCGAAGATCTGCCAGACGAAGATCACGAAGAGAATCGCGACGAGCACCTTGCGCACCCGTCGTATGATGCCCTTCACATCGTCTTCGATTTCGGGCGCACTCAAGAAAAGCCACGCCCCGAAGAACACCAGCACGAGACCACCGAGCGTGAACATCATGCCGGGTTGCATCCACCGCAGGAAGTCTCCGATACCCATGAAGCTACTACCTCCTTCTGCTCAAGCCTGCCTTTCGGTTCAGGACTTGTTGAGCGTTATGAACTTTTGAACACGAAAAAATCAACGTACACCGAGACAAAATATATACTCTTTTTTGCTGATTGTCAATGCCCAGCAATGATCTTTGAGACTTGAACTATGTTAAGGATTGAGACCAAAGTCAGCACAGCTCTGCCACATTGGTTGAGGTTCTGCGTCAGCACATACGCCTGAATTGTCAGCGCCATTGGCATCTATGGGGAAAATCGTACCGGTATTGGTAACGCCCGTACATGAAGTCAGGTTGTTGGTACCATCGTTGCTATTGGTGCCTACGGCGTCCGCAGAAACTACACTGTTATTACCATTGGTGATACCTCCTTGGTATGCACGAAGCGTATTCGATCCGCCATTGCTCCCACCACCATTGGCACGCGCATCGAGCGTCGGGCCAAAATTTGTATTGAGACCGAGTCGCGAGAGAAACATATTTTTACCACTTGCAAGCTTGATAGCACCGTATGGAATCGTGTTGTTACCATTGCGCTGTGCTACATCAAACGCGCGATCGCTACCGGAAATATTACCCGAGAGAGCACGTATGTCAACGAGACCGCCATTCGATGGGCTTGCAAACGCCTTGGCAGAGATTGCGCCAAAACTATCATACTGGCCAGTGCCGTGACCGCGCACCGTTACATCCTTTTCTGCTTGCACGCGAATGGCACCGGGCTTGTAATGACCGTGAATCCACGAGATAAGACCGCCCCACATACTCTTGGTAGATCCGCTGAAGGAAAAGTTTGGATAGAGTGGCTGTGGTGTATTTGCATTGACTGTCACTGATCCGGCAAACGATGCCACGTTAATCATTGGTTGAGATTTAGGATTTGGTGAATTGATAGAAGCGCGACCAAGTACTAAACCGTTGATCTCAATATCGCCGATATCACATGCGAGCAAGTTGATGTTGCGTGCACCTGCGTGTCTCCCCCAGTCATCAATCCATCCAGTCTTACCCTGTACAATATCACCGCACCATGATGCGACAGTGATGTTGCCGGGGCGGCGCTGTGAGGCACTCTGATAGTTACGAATAAGACCGTCAAGCTTTGCGTCATGGCCTGTATTGATGACGATGTCGCCTGCATCTTGGTTGGTCGAGTGTACGATAATCTCCGAACCTGCATCAGCTATCAAATCACATTTTGTTTTTACCATGATACCTGGCGCATATTTTGAATTGCCATTGCCAACAGGAGTCGTGGTTATCGTGACGCCTGGCTTGAGGTGAATTGATTTGCCACCCGTATCAAAGATAGCATTCCACCCGCTGGGCGTTGAACTTGCCTTGGTATAGGTAAAGTATGGCTGCAACGCAGGATCACCAATATAAGCAGGAGGATTCTGATTAAAATCAATAGTGATATCGTTAGTAACCTCTATCACCACCTTGTTGCCTGCTCCATCGAGCTCGCATAAAGGACACTGTTTGTTGTAACTGATACTCAACACCTCTACCACAAGATCACAACCAAATACCTGACCATTCATCGATGGATCAAGCTGGTAGTGCTCGGGCACAGAATCTGTCTGGTCACACTGACCGCGAAAACATGGCGTATGAAGATCAATCACCCAATTGTCTTCGATATCGTTGTCAGATTTTGCGAGGCGCCCGTAGGCAATGCTCGATGGCGCATCAGGATCATGATACGCAGGAACGCTCGTATCATTGGCCGGCGTGCCGTCAGCGGTTTTTGAAAGATAGGGGCAGAGTGATGGATAGCAACGCTCAAGATCATTGGGAAAACGACTGCAATACTCGCGCTCCTCGGGCGAATCAATGCGCGGCTTGGGTTTTTGCACGATGCGATATTCTACGTCATCTAAAATAGCTTCGCCCAAAAATGAATCAGAAAGATTTACGACAAGCGGCTTGTAGTGCACCTCGCCCGGAAATACGGTTTCAAATGAAATGATATTTGGCGAGATAGAAAGATTTGAATCAATAGACACTACCTGTGCGCCCACCTGCACAGTACTGACAAGCACGCCAACAATAATCAATGCGCCGAGTGAGCCGAGTACTTTTGTCTGTAAAAAATGTTTCATATTACAATACCTCCCCCGCTGGTGCGATCAGTGCTTCGGGTGCAGATGTTGGTGGCGGTACTTCCGCTGGTGGTGGAGGTGTCTCTGCTACGGGCGCCGATCCTTCTGCAGGCGTTGATACCTCTGCCGGCTCTGCGGGCGGCGTGTCAGAAGACGGTGGCTCTTCTGGCGTTGGAGTGTCATCAGCTATAGGTGCTAGTGTTTCATCGATTGGCGCTGACGCATCATCACTACCATCATCAGTGGGCGCATCAGCGATTTCTGCCGCTACTGGCTCCTCAACCTTGGCTTGCTCATCATTATTTTCTTGCGACTCCTCTCCTGCAGGTGCTGGCTCCGCTACTGGTGAAAATACGGGAGGCGTAAGATCTAAGCTCGCGCGTGTCGGAAATACAACGGTACGGCCTGATGAGATAGAAGTATCGAGCTGGAAGAAAAAGTTATTGGAGTCACCAGGTGTCGCATCAGGATCAATCCAATTTGATGAACCATCAGGAATACGCGCAAATGATTTGTTGTCAGGTGCAGCCACGGTATATGTATAACTGTCAACCAACACACCTCCACCTCCAATTGCACCGCTAAAGAGTCGCACCGTGTCACCCGTAGAGTTATTGAGCTCAAAGTCAGTATCACCATCACGGTACACTACCAAATATCCCAATGGATCGATGGTGGTACCACCCGTATCAGTGTTTGATGAGCTGATGACAAGTTCATTTGAGTTGCTCGCATCATAGAGAACCCATCCCGCCACATCAACCATGACATTCGTAGGATTGAAGAGCTCTACCCACTCGCCATCGAGTGGTGCACCAGCCGTACCTTGATCAGACCCTTCGGGATTGGGCATGAACTCATTTATCAAAATATGCGAAGTTGTCTCAAATGGTTGGCGTGGACCACATGAGATCTCGGCTGGCAGTTGTCTGTAGTTCACTGTTACATTAGCGTCGAGGCGTACTGCTGCGTTCGCGTCAGTATCGTCGCCTGAGCCGTGTGCTGCAAATGCCGCCAAGATAGTACGATTTGCGCGCACATGGATGTCGCCATTTGATGCGTATAAGATCACATTACCAAGATCAGAATTGCTTGAACTCGTCTCAATTGCTGCATCATCACCTGCCACTGCACTTTTTGTTGAGATGAGCAAGAATCCTCCACCCGCAGCTGCACCATTAAACGATACATTGGATCCGATATCTATCGTGCCGTCAACTATAATCACGACGAGGTGATTACCAAAACTGTTGTCTTGCTTGATAGTAGTGTTAGAACCAATATCAAGATTACCGTGGATATAGACAGGACCTTTTACCAAAAGCTCATTTGAATTGCCAAAAGTCACGTTACCCAAAATCTCGGTAGGACCCATCTCAATACCGACCGTATTGTTCGGGAAGTTAAAGGTTCCGGCGATGATACCACCATCGGCTGCGCGCGATTTCCATTCGCCAACCATAACGTCAGGCAAATTGGTAGTACCTGTATTTTCCAAAACACTTTTAGAAACATTTATGCCATCATCAACTTGATCTGTGGTTGTGGCGCTACCATTGATAGCTACATTCGACGCCCCCGTGATGCGTTCGATATCATCGTTTGAACGCGCATCACCATTGATGGTCACGTTGGAGCCGAGCGCGATATCATCATTGTTTTCCGAAGAAAGCCCTGCCGCCTGCACCGCAAGTCCCGCGGGCCAATTGATGGTTTTGGGTACGCAAGCAAAACCCGTATCAGCATTGAAAAAATCTACTGTCTCGGTCTCGGTACCTGAGATGACCACGTTGACTGACTTGGGCGTGATATGCTCCCACCCACTACGCGACTCTTCTTCAAGCGTATAAATGTCTGGCAAAAGATTTGTAAATGAATAGTATCCCTGCGCGTTGGTAACCGTTGAAGTTGCAAATGTTGAAGTAGCGAGCTGAACCTGCCAACCCGAGATTGGAAAATCACCAGGAGTGAGTGTGCCAGAGCGATCTACATCATGATATTTGTATCCGCGTACCGTACCCGCTGTATCAGGAAATGTATACACTTCGGTAGTCACAAAACTACCATGAGCGTCAGTATCTGCGCCGTCACATGCAATGGCTTTGACTACTGTATCTTCGGTGATGGCTATGGGACCCACCGGCTTTGGTCCGCCAAACGTGTCACCACACACGGGGTCAGGTGCCGCGAGCGGATCGGTCGTGAGCGTGATGGTATAAAAAATATGCGTTGCGTCAGTATCACTATCATCAATAGTGATATCAACGGGCTCCTCGTAGGTGCCACCGGGAGGCGTGATGACAGGTGGATCAATCTGTGCTACCTCTGCCTTTACGTCAACCACATGTGCCTCAAATGCAACGAACGCCTGTGCGTTGGCAAGCACGAGCGTGACCGCCAAAAAGCCTGCCAAAAACTGCTTTTGCACTGCAAGAAAAACGCGGAAAACACCGCGTGAATTACGCTCAAAGATTTCGATCTTTGACTGTCGCCGTTCTCTTTTTTTTATGTCTGTCATAATTACAATACGTTTTTGCATGGCTCAGCGTTGGCTTGCATACATAGTAATACGTCCGAGATAAGGAATGCGCGCATTCCTACCCCACACTTGGTATGTGCGTCCGATCACGTCCTCATACTTGACTGGTTCGTCTTCGGTAAAGTTTGCGTCTCCTTTCGTCACCAGCGTATTCTCACCCAATCTCACGACGCGGTGGATAGTAAACCCGCTAGGGTTTTTCCATACCACGACATCGCCCATTTTAAGATCGCCCTTGCCCACGCCCTCGATAAAGACAAGATCTCCCGTATGCAGTACTGGCCACATCGAGCCCGAAGTGATCGCAGCCATAGGATAGGGCGTGCGCAGATACCATGAGAGGAATCGGGGCAGGCCAAAAAGTACACCTGCCACGATACCGACATAGATCGCGATGTTGAGAAGAATAAGGAGGGCTCGCTTCATAAAGAATGGTTAGAAAAACGGTGCGGGAATCTTAAAGACAAATACCCGACCCGTATACTGATTGCCCACGGTAGAAGATGCGGGCATGTAGACAGTAAACTCGAGTTTTTCTTCTTGGCCTTTGCGCAAGATAAAATTGTTTTTATTCAAGTTCATAAGACCACTGATCGATCCGAGCCGCACGACGCTCACAAACATCGGCACATAGGTCGAGTTGTTGATCGTCACGGTGCGTGCCGAGCGTGTACCCTGTGAAAGATCGCCAAAATCAAGTTTTTCGGTAGTAGGATTGACTCCTACTCTTCCCTGCCCTTCGATCACGCGAACCTCTGCCTGATACTTGTTGGCATCGAGCGTGACATAAAAGACAAAAAGAAAGAGTACGAGAAATATAATACCCAAGATTTTTTCATGTCTCTTGAGTTTCTCGCCCGTCTTGCGTTCCCACCAGCCCTTCTTCTCTACTGGTTCCGAACTATCAAGGTTCCAAATTTCTTCTGCCATAGTCAGTATTTGAGAGATTCTTTACCTTTGCACCGCTGCGCCTTTCAGTGCACCTGCGTTAACTGCAGGAACATCTCTCGCCCCGCCTCCTTTGGAAATGCCAACTGAAGGCGCGGGCCAAAGATTTAGGATTAGTAAATTTTGGTGACTTCAACCCAGAGATCACAGCCCAAAATCTCGTGTTCGAGACTAGGCGGCAGCATAAAGTCATCTGGATCGGCTTCTGGATTTTTCGAGTGAACGAAATCTGCCCAGTCTTGCGCGCAGAACCCTTGGAAGCACGGTACCGAGAGGTCGATAGTCCAAGTGTCTGACGGATCGTTGCCGACCGTATTACCTGGAGTATTGAACTTTACGATGGTTCCTGTCGCTGACTCGAGCTCCGGATTGTGAAATGACGGAAGCCCGTGATCATTGAACTTGTTTTTACCCGTGCTGGGATTGTTGTCAGGATGCTTTGAGAGATACGGGCACAGCGTAGGATAACAATTTACATAAAATGCATCCCATGCGGGCGTACTCGTGGCATATCCGCGGTAAAGCGGATCAGGGATGTTGGTATGGCACCAATCGCGCGCCTCCTCAACACCCACGCTAGCAACAAACGATTCTTTCGGCTTGGGTTTCTGCTTGATCACATAGTCTACCTTTCCTACTCGCTGCTGCGTGGTCTCAGAAAAAGACTGGCTGAATGCGATAAAGAAAGACGACTCGAGATATTCTTGCGGAAACACCGTACCGAATTGAAGCGATTGAGGGTGCACGTAGAGTGCATTCTCAATCTTGGCAGTCACGTTGATGACATGCGCTTCAAACGCGGCAAAAAGGGGTAGGGTGACGATCGCCACCCCCATGGCTCCTACTGCTGCAAAGATTTTGCTTTTCATAAGAGTTTAGTTACCCCTTTAAACTGTTAATAGATTACGGCTGTGATTCTTCTTCTGGAGTTTCGCTAACACCAGTTACTTCTACCCAGAGGTCGCAACCAAACACCTTGTGTTCGTTGGCAATCGGCTGAGTAAACGCTGCTGGATCTGCTGCAGGGTTTACACCGAGAACAAACTCTTCCCAGTCCTGTGCGCAGTAACCGCCAAAGCAAGGTACCGCAAGGTCAATCATCCAGGTGTCCTTGGTGTCTTGGCCGATCTTTGAAAGGCGGCCTTCTACCTCGGTCCATGCGATGGTCGAAGTACCGATGACCCATGGCTGGTGGAATGATGCAAGAGCACCGTCTTCCCATGCATTTGGATTGCCTGCCTCATCGCGTCCAGTGATTTCTGAATGCTTTGAGAGGTAAGGGCAAAGGTTTGGAAGTACACCCCAGGTCTCGCCTTGTGTGAGCTCGCGAGGAGCAGAACCACAATCAACCCATGAGGTCTCTACGACACCATCGGTCGCTGGGTTATCACCAAGCTTGATGTGGCCGGTGCCAGTGAAATCATGAACGCCATCGGTATTGGCGTCTGAGAGATCGATGACGGTGCCATTCTGTGAAGTGATTGCGCACTTCGGCTTCTGGCGGATCATGTACTCTACGTCGTCTACACGGCCTTCGTCTTTGAATGACTGTGAGAGCTCGATGTTAACTGGCTTCTCAAGCTTTTCCTGTGGGAATACTGTGCCGAAATTGAGAAACTGCGGATCAACTTTGAGTGCGTTCTCAATCTTTGCGGTGACGTTGATGACGTGGGCTTCAAATGCTGCAAACAACGGAAGTGTTGCTACAGTGACAGCTACGACACCAAGTCCCAATGCAATTTTTTTCTTCATATATTTTAAGTTTTAAGACTTAGTAACGAATAAATATTTTTGCGCATCTTGTATTTGTATATCGACCTTTTCCTTCCGCGCCCCCGAGATGCGCATGGGCTTCGGATAGTTTTGCTTTTTTATTTTGACCAGAATAATTCTGGCCAAATCCCCGCCCCTCTCTTTTTGAGAATGGGGGGCGGAGTTTGGCTGCAACTATTCTTCGCAGCTTACGATTTCTGCAAGTGTTGTCGAGAGAGTATCGAAGTCGCCCGCAAAGTAGTGATCTACGCTACTTGCGATTGTCTTGAGGTAATCTGCATCGACACCACCGCCTACGCCTACTACGTAGACTTCGATGCCAGCGGCCTTAGCGGCTGCTGCTGCTGCAAGCGCTTCTGCTTCTGCCTCGCCTACGCTGCAAGAGCCATCAGCACAGACGTTTGGAACGCCGTCAGTGACGACAACCATGTAGTCAGGTGCATCTGCGCGATCGCGAACGCTCTCGAGCTCGAGCTTGGCCTCATTGATACCAGCGGTAAGATTGGTCGTGCCACTTGATACCAAGGTATCAATAGCTGCCTTGACCAAAACTGGATCGTGCGTCAACTGTTGATCGAGAGTACCGAGTGAAGCAAAGCTTGACTGACCTGCGTGTGGGCCGTCGAGTGCGAGTACGAGCGAGTCAACGAACGTCTTGAGAGCCGTCCTGATAGCTGCCATATTGGTGCTACCAATACTGCCTGACTCATCTACGACGAGCATCAAGTCAATCTTTTCGTTGCAACCAAGACCAGGGAGACTGATGCCTGTCACCTCTACCCAGAGGTCACAACCGAAGATCTTGTGTTCGTTTGCGATTGGCTGGGTGTAGTCTGCTGGATTCAAACCCTCTGCAGGGTTGATGCCATGTACAAACTCTTCCCAATCTTGCGCGCAGTAACCGCCAAAGCATGGTACGGCAAGGTCAATAGTCCACTTGTCTTGGGTGTCTTTTTGAGACTTTGCTAAGTGACCCTTGGTGTCATTCCATACGATTTTGTTATCAATGATACTCCATACCGAGTGGAATGAGTTCATGTGACCATCGTTGAGTGCGCCTACGGTGTCAGTCGCGTTTTGGTCGTCTTTGCCGTCAGGATGCTTTGATACATACGGGCAAAGCATAGGGAGAACGCCCCATTTTTCATCTTCGTCAAGAGCACGAGGTGCTGGACCACAATCGATCCAAGAAGCCTCTTCTACATCGGTGGTTGCTGGGTTGTCACCCACTTTTACGTGGCCGGTGCCGGTGTACAGATGACTTTTGCCGTCTTGACTCAACGTTGAATCAAATGATGTGCCATCAAGATTGGTGATCGCACACTTTGGCTTCTGGCGAATAATATAGCTGACATCGTCTACACGATCCTCTTCCAAAAAGGACTGTGAAAGAACGATATCAAGCGGCTTGTCGAGGTGTTCTTGTGGAAACACCGTCCCAAAATCGAGGTAACCGAGCGGTACATTGAGGGCATTTTCGATCTTTGCGGTGACATTGATCACATGCGCTTCAAATGCGGCAAAAAGCGGAAGTATCGCTACTCCGACTGCCAATGCTACGGCTCCAGAAAGAATTTTTCTTTTCATGCCGTTAATAAAGCTTATAACTGATAATAAATTTTTCTCGGGCGTGCATCTCTGTCTATGCTATGCCGACACACTGCCGTTTAAATTTCAACCGGGGGTGAGCTGGCACTCAAATCTCACGGATACCGTTCGATAAATCGAATAGCATTCCACAAGACTGGCGCAGGCGCCAGCTTACCTCCGGCAAAAATCAAAAAGGCGCGGGCATCTGACATTGACCGAAAAACCTGCGCCATATTTTTGTTAAAGACGAAGCGACAGTGCTCGCCTCGAACCATTTCTATCAAATCATCAAAGGAAGCGTCAAGAAAATATGCATGCAAAGTTATCCACTTTTGTGGATAGCGATAAAACTGTTGTCCCCACACGCAAAAATCTCTCTTGACTGATTTACTTTTTTTCAGGATTGCGTTGTAAGACCACATAGAGGGAAACTTGTAGCGTCATTCGTACTCCTCCCGCACTTCATTGTCAATCCTTGACTGATGCGTCATCATAGGTGATATGCAAGAGTATCTTATCGCCATATTTTTGGGGGTTGTGCAAGGGTTTACCGAATTTCTTCCCGTGTCATCTACGGGGCACCTTATCATCTTTGAAAGTTTTTTTGGCATCAGTGGTGCAGACGCTGTACCCTTTGATGTGGCGGTACACCTCGCCACCGTGCTGGCGGTCATCTGGTACTTTCGTGCTGACTGGGCCCACCTGGTCAAGTCATTTACCTCGCGCATTGATACACGTGGGAGGCGCCTTTTGCTCAATATTGTTTTGGGAACAATCCCCGCTGGCATCGCGGGTATTTTATTTGAGACGACTATCACCGAGTCGTTTCGCACACAAATGGCCGTGGCCATTGGCCTTATCGCTGGTAGCGCGCTCATTGCGGGAGCCGAATACCTACGCCATCGCAGAAACCGCGATAGCGGCATGATCTTGCCTTACGAGGGATTTATCATCGGCATCTTTCAGGCACTTGCCCTCTTTCCGGGCATTTCTCGTTCTGGGGCAACGATTTCTGGCGGTCTCCTGCTGGGTAAAAACCGCGTGGAGGCAACGCATTTTTCATTTTTGCTCTCCACCCCTATCATCTTGGCTGCCGCTGTCAAGACCTTTGCTGCGCGACCTGAAATCATCATCACGGGGCCCAATGTATTTGGATTTATCACTGCATTTGTATCGGCCATCGCCGCTATCAACCTTATCACTCGCATCGCTGAGCGCTCAACACTCATGCCGTTTGTCTACTACCGCCTCGCGCTCGCTGGCGTCATCATCATCTCCCTCGCTCTATAAAATATAAAAAGCGTACAGCGTATTTTTTCTGCACCTTCGACTGAACTGGCATGAGTACCACAAAACAGAATATGTCGTGAAGAAAAGATATGCTTAGCTTTTTATTTTGACCTCTTCTTGTGCGCCAAATACTCACGCAGAATATGGAAAAGACCGGGTAGCATAGAAACTGTCACGATCACTAAAATAACCGAGACAATATACTGATCAATGCCCGGTACAAACTCACCTAAGAAATAACCGAGCAGCGACATGCCCACAGCCCACAACACGGCGCCAATGATGTTATAAAACAAAAATGTCTGATATTGCATGCGCCCTATACCAGCTACAATGGGTGCAAAGGTGCGAATCACCGGCAAAAAGCGTGCCAATACTAACGTTTTGGGTCCATGCGCTTCATAAAATTCCTCAGCTCGGCGAATGTGATCTTTATGAAAAAAAAGCGAGTCTTCACGTTTGAAAATACGCGGACCTACGTGCCTGCCAAACGCATATCCAGCATTGTCACCCAGTATTGCGGCGCTAAATACGAGTGGTACCAAAAACCAGATATTTAAAAACCCTTGTGATGCCAAAAATCCTGCAGTGAGCAGGAGCGAATCACCCGGCAAGAAAAACCCGATCAGCAGACCTGATTCAGCAAAGACAATGGCGAAAAGACCGATGTATCCGGCCGTCTTGATAAGAAAGATTGGTTCGAGAAAACTCATAGTGTAACTGCCCCAGTGTAACAAGAAAATATATTTTCAAGAAAAACAAAAACCCTCGCATGCGAGGGTTTTTGTTTTTTTGTTACCGCTTAGCGGCGAAAGCCACCTCCGCCACCACCTCCGCGAGGTTGGCGGTTGCGGTTGCAGTCGCGGCAGAAAATGCGTCCGTAAGTTCCGTCGTCACGCTTGGTGGGCGCAAACGGAAGCTCATTGACTGCATTGCCACAATTGGCGCAAGTGATCCCGAGTGATGAAACGTCGTGGATCTGGCGCGCCGGTCGTTGCATATCCATGTGAATGTGCCGTTGCCTAGTTTTCTTTATAATCTCCCTTCCGGCTAGGCAAACGACTTCTATTTCTCAAACTCTGAAATTGCCTAATCGTTGAGTGATTCCAGTATGCCATCTTCAAAAGAATACCGTCAACGGCACTAGTGCGTAACGGCAAGGAGTACCAAGATGCCTAATGAATTAAGCACGAACGAAATCCATAAAAACATTCGCTCGCCCATTCGTGAAAGTCCCAACAATCCGACCCCGAGCTCATCAGGCAGAGGCGAGGCTACGATAATCGCACCTATCACGGGCGTTATCATACTAAAATATCGTGAACGAAACATGTGTGCCGCACGAAAACGCCCGACCCCGCGGAAAAGCTGCTTTAAATCTTCTGTAAGGCCATCTCGCACAAAACGAAAGATAAAATAGTCACCTATGGTAGCACCTGCGCCCGCCACAACGGCAGCAACAAATATATTTAACTGACCTCCGATCAACACGAGGGCTGCTGACGCAGGCACTACCGTAAAAGAACTAACAAACGCCATCCCAATAGCAAAGATGCTCATATAGCCGTATCCATCGATGCGCGCAATGCTGTCTTGCAGTATGTGCGCCTCCCAGAGCGCCCATGTCAATACGACACTGGCAAGAAACGCCGTGACGTTATGATAAACGTATCGATGCTTTACGTGCTTCATAATTTTTTATTTTTTATTTGCCACAAACCGCCCCAGCACAAAACCGCCAATAATCCCTGTGACTGCGGCATAAATGGCTGACATATTGTCACGCAGTGGCTGGCTCGGCTGCACATCGAGCAGAAAATCCCCTACGCTCATGATTTTGCTAGGGTTGTCAGTAAACGCAAAATCAATATAAATCTCATGAAAACCTTCTTCGGTAAAAGTGTAAGAATACCCGAGTGTTGAGCGCTCGGCCTTTATATTTTTTTCTTCAAAGACAAATTGGGGCGCATCCCCCGGGCTTGCAAGCCGAGCAACACGTATATGCATAATCGCCTCGCGATCGAGCACGTCGCCTGACTTTATGTCTGAGATTGAGATAAGGAGCTTGGTGGGCATACCCACGCGCGGTGTAAATGGCGCACGTGACATGGTGACGATATAGGCACCATCAACCACGCGCTGCTCACCCCCGTGCGCGCCGGTCAAGAGCGGCAAGACAAGCAACAACGGCAATAATATTTTTTTCATCTAGTACTCTTTGCCGGTCATGACGGGCACCTTTTCTGGACCCTTGTCGCGATACCGGTCGATAAAGTCTTGCACGCGCGCGTGATCAAAACTGCCATCAGAGTTGAGGTTAAAGGTATCAAGACGATTCCACGCGGCCAATGCTATATCGGTATCGTTGGCGTTCCTGATTGAGAGGAGTATAAAAGTATTGTTGCGAGCGATCTCGCGGAGCGCCTCACGCGCGCTATCAGGAATAGAAGATTTGTAGGTAATCCAGATACGGCCATGCTCGAGTGTATGTACCGCGCCTTCATCGGGCACTTCTTTGTCATAGACACCTTCACGCTGTGGTTCAGGCCAATGCGCGCCTGACACAGGTGGGTTTGATTTCCAATTTGTCGTCTTCTCGCCCTCTTTGGTATGATCTGCACCGCCGTCTTCAACGGCACGCGAATAGTCAGGCCCAAGTTCACGTGGTTCTGGCAGTGACTGATAGATAAAATAACCACCCACAATTATAAGAAGCACTGGAAGTGCCCAAAAAGCAATCTTCCTTGCTTTACGCATCTGTACGCGGCGTTGGGCAGCTGCCTCACGCGCGGCGCGCTCGGCGGCGCGTTGATCTTTTTTGGTTGGTCCGTCCGCTTGCTGGGGTTGTAGTTGCTCGTTTTCCATAGAAAATAGTATACAAAATCAGGGGCCAAAAAGCGAGTTTTGCTTTTTGGTCTTTGGCTTTTTGCCGAGTGGCTTGAGCGCACGCTCTGCCTCAGCGCGGTACAAACAATACTGACAATCACTGCCTGACGCAGGCAAAACATCCGCCGAGAGCGTCTGATGAATATTTTTGATAGTACGATCAAGCCACAAATCATCACCCGTATATGGGATCACTTTGACATCAAACTCGAGCTTGCCATCAAATGCCGCGCGGTCACGCTTGCCGTTGGCGTACACAAAATATCCTGTGTTTGAAACTTTAAATCCTATATGGCGCAACAGCCACTGGTAGATTTCCATTTGCCGCTTGTAGCCATCTTGCCAGTCAGCGTCGAGCGTCACTTCACTGTCTTTGCTGGTAGCTTTGTAATCAACCACGTGGAGCTCACCTTTCGGGTTTACCCAAATATCATCAACCGCGCCCGTGATGATAAAATTGGTCTCGGGGTGATGATACTGCACGCCCACAAAATTTTCACGCCATCGATCCATCTCTGGATGATCAAAGGGCACCGCATCAACGCCATATGCTTCCATCAGTGGATGAGCACTGCCACGCGCACGGTGAATATCAAACTCTTTTTTGAGCAAGTGGTCTACGGCACTATTGAGGTTAAATGGATACCCGTCGGGCTCAGAGACACCGAGGCGCCTATCAAGATACGAGCAGCGCGGGCAGCGCATAAAGTTTTCTATCTTTGAGCGCGATAGCCGAAAAGGTGCGGCGGACGCGGGGTCATAAATATTTGATCTTCGTTTGACAGCCATCAGATTGCTTTGTGATCAATAAGTACTTGCTCCGCGTGTTCTTTGGGTTTGACCTCGCTATATATCTTGGCAATCTTACCCTCTGGATTTATCAAAAATGACATACGATAAATGCCCATATATTCACGCCCCATAAACTTTTTCTTGCCCCATGCGCCGTACGCCTCGACCATCTTTTTTTCAGTATCGGCGAGTAGTGGAAACGGCAATTGAAACTTTTTGGCGAACTTTTCGTGCGAAGTAATCGAGTCAGTAGAAACACCCAAAATAGCTATCTTTGATTTTTTAAAATCACCAGCATTGTCACGCAGAGCGCATGCCTCTACCGTGCACCCCGGCGTATTGTCACGCGGATAAAAATAAATGAGTAGCCATTTGCCTGCATAGTCTTTGAGTGAATGCTCGGTACCTGATTGATCAGGCAACTTAAAAGCAGGCGCCCTAGATCCTTCTTTGAGTTGTGCCATGCCCCTTAGTGTACCTAGAAGAGCGAAGAAAACCAACCCGAACGTACACCGCTCCGTTCAAGGCGCGAGAGTTGAGTGACCAGCATACGGTGGCGCTCTGCCTCACGGCGATACGGCTTGCCGCGTAAAATCTTGATATCAATGCGATCATTGACCCGGCCTATCTCGTGTACGATGCTTTTGTGAAGTTGTATTTTGCTCATATAGTTTGTTAGCGATATTTTCTGATAATGCCGGTGACGACCGCGCCTATGTTGAGTGATTCTTCGGCAAAGATTGGTTTAAAGTTCCTATTGGCAGGCTCGAGATACGTGGTGCCATTTTTCATCCGGAGATATTTCATAGTCCACCCGCCATCAACCTCAGCTATCACAATGTCTCCTTCTCTAGCTACCCTGCCGTGTTCGGCTACTACCAGATCACCGTCGCGTATGCCTGCGTCAATCATCGAGTCGCCCTTTACGGTCAGTACATAGGTGTTCTCACGATTGCGTATCAGAAGCTGATCGATACTGATCATCTCAGCGGCTTCTTCGGCAAGCGTGGGGATACCAGCCTCTACGACTCCCAACATTTTTACTTCACCCAACATACTCGTGGGTACAAGGCGCCCTTGAGAATCTTTCTCGAGCACATTCATATCAATCAATTTATCAATCACCTTGGATACGGCATTTTTTGATTTGAACCCGAGGAGGGTCGCAATCTCCGCGTAGCTTGGCATGCGCCGATTGCCCTCATAAAAGCTCATGATTTTTGATTTGTAGCGCTCGATACTCATGTAATTATCATAGGTGAACGCTCGTTCACCACGCAAGAGTTCTTTTACAAAAAGCTGTGGACAACGCATAGAGCGTTGACAAAATGATAAAAAATAAGTACGATATTTGCTGAACTTGAACCTTGGAGGGAGTAAACGATGTTCAAAGCGCTCGTGGTGGTTGTCGCCATCGCAGTGGCACTGGGCTTCTGGATCTTCTGGGATTCCGAGAAAGTCTCGGACAAGGAGGAGCCGTGATCGATCAAGGAGGTCTTGCGTTCGGCCTGCTTGTCATCGTCGGACTGATACTCTGGTATGACAAGCGCCAGCGCAAGAAGGGCCCACCCGACATCTGGGATGACGTGGGACTGTGACGCTCGCCATGTGGGTGGGAATCATCGTCGCCGCGATACTCGTACTCCTAATGTTCGCCATCAGCGCAGGACTTATCCTGCGTCGCGCGAGCGACGACCTTGAACGCGTCGTTCGCGAAATGCGCGAAGCAGGCCGCACCGAGCCAACTCGGCGCAAGTAACCCCCGCAGCATCACAGGTGCTCGGGGGGATTTTTTTATCTAATCAAAATAAAATTCGGAATACAAACGACTCTTAAACCTCGAGCTGCAACGCTACGGCTTCTTCAATATTTTTTGTAAGCTCATCGAGAGTCAATGCCTGCGTCACCACAGGCAAATCAACCCCTTCCGCAATATAGTGGGTTTCACCACGCGTAATACGAAATTGGATGATGTTTCTCATGTGCTAATAATAGCATATATATAAAATATAGACAAACATCTATATATGTGGTACTAATATATCGAACTTGATCTTCAACCACGAGAGCGAAGAGCTCTCCTGACAATGGAAAGGATAGAGATCATGAACTCGAACGCAAAGCGACCGACTGGCACGACGGACATCTGGGCGGCGCTGATGTACTTCACCACCCTGCTCGTCTTCGCCCTCGGCTTCCTCGCCGGCATGGCAGTGACGGCACATGCAGAAGACATCATCGTGTGCACAAAGCCGTCGGGAGTGATGTACCGCATCGGCCCCGCATTCAAGAAGCAAACCTGCGGACAGCGTGATGTCGAGAATATCATAGCGCTGTCCCCGCCCCGCACCACAGGCACCATGACATTTGCCATGCGACCACCAGCTCCGTTCGAGACGATATATGATGGATCGCGCGTACTCGCTATGGGCATGACGAGTGCAGGCTCACTTGCAGGATACGTCGAGGGCCAAGGATGGCTTCTCGATGCAGCACAAGTCCCCGTGGCGCCCGAAGAAGTAGTGTCGTGGGATGCCACCATCATCCTCGATTCGCGAGGTGATGTATGGCTTGCCACCGACGGCATCGGCCGCAGCTGGGAGAACCTCGGTCAACCAGCATCACCCTACGGCAAGTAGGACGAGATACATCCGCCATCCGGCAACACCGGCTGGCGATTTTTTTATTCAAAATTTACTTTTGCGTCGAGCGCGTCTGCCCACAATTTGTATCCCGCATCACTCGGATGAAAAAGATCAGTTGCATAATAAGTATACGGCTCATCGCGAAACTGCGTACCACCCAGCGCATAAATATCGATATGCGTTATTTTTTTATCACCCGCAACACGCGTAGCAAGCTTGCTCAATACGGGACTTTTGCTTGCCCAATATCTGCGTAGTGGGTACGGCACTATCAATACATCGCCCAGATCACCTGGTGTCAGTAGCACTACGCGTTTTGCTTTTTGTGACACCGTGCCAAGCGCTGACGCAAGATCGCGCTCAACACTCGCCCACGCAGTACCGTGCGTCACATCATTGCCACCGATAGTGATGATAGCAATATCACTCTCGCGCATACTCTCGATTTGTCGCGCAAGATCAGCCGTGCGTGCGCCTACTACGCCTTTATTTTTTACATCGAAAGAATATCTATCAGCGTGTCGAGCTAAAAACTGATAGTGATACGTCTTGGTATAGTCACTCGCCCCCGTACCTACCGCGGTGCTATCACCCAAAATTGTCACCGTTAGTTTTTTCTCCCCTCCTGTTATCACATAATCTTTGCGCGGGGTTGCCTCCATCAACACTCGCGCGCGGCGCAGATAAAACCAAAAGCGCGCGCTCGATGCGAGCGTATACATAGCAAGAAATATCAAAATCGCCTTAATAAATATCATGAGCGCGGTTTGTATCCCTCGGCGCGCAGTTTTTGTTCTTTCACTTTGGTGCCGCCCATACTGTAGCCGCCCAGCGTACCATCACTACGAATCACGCGGTGACATGGTATCTGTGGGCTGCGATTGGTGCCGATGATATTACCCACCGCACGCTGCGCGCGTGGAGAACCGGCGCGACGAGCTACCTCGCTATAGGTCAACACGCGGCCTCGAGGAATCTTTTTAACTATTGAGAAAACTTTATCGCGAAATGTCACCTATCTATTGTGACGCAAGAAAGGCGACGAGTAAACGTATGGGCTCGCCCGTTGAACCCTTTGATAGAAAATCGCCATCAGCCGCACTCATGCGTGGTGCCATATCAATATGCACCCACGGTGTACCCTTGATAAATTGCCACAAAAACATCGCGCCCTCGATAGACCCCCCCATGCGCGTTTTGCTCGAATTGGTCACATCAGCAAAAACACCTTTGATGCCGCTCTCGTATTCTTCCCACAAGGGCAACGGCCAAACATAATCACCCGAACGCTCGCCGAGCTCTCGTATTTTTTTCTCAAGTATCTCATCGGTCGCAAAAAATGCTGATGCCTTTTTGCCAAGAGCAACTTCAGCCGCACCTGTCAGCGTCGCTACATCGATAACAACTTCAGGCTTGTAGCGTTTTGAATATTCGAGTGCGTCTGCCAATACCACGCGGCCTTCGGCATCGGTATGGCCGATCTCAATAGTCTTGCCGTTCATAGTGCGCAGCACATCACTCATACGATAGCTTCTGCCTGATGGCATATTTTCCGCTGCTGGCACCAATGCTACGATATTGCGTTTGATGCCAAGCTTGGCTGCCGCTGTAATCGCGTGAATGACCGCGGCTCCACCTGACATATCCATATGCATCTCCTCCATGCTGTTGCCGGGTTTGATATTGAGCCCACCCGTATCAAAAGTGATACCCTTGCCTACCAGTACTATCGGCTTTTGCCCTAGCTCGCCTGCCATATATTCCATGATGATAAATTTGGGCTCTGAGTCTGATCCTTTGCCTACGCCCAAAATACCGCCCATACCCAAAAGCTCCATATCGACAGGGCCCAGCACCTGCACATTGATATCGGTACCCTCGGCCGCATCCATCGCCGCACGCGCAAGAATTGCTGGCGTCATCTCACCACCGGGAGTGTTGGCAAGGTCGCGCATCGCGTTTGCCTCGCTCGCGATAACCTGACCACGGCGAAAGCCATCGCGCATATCGCGGCTTTTGGCACCTTTTACAAAAATCTTCTCGACCGTGTTCCACCCTTCTTTTGGTTTTGTTTTATAGCGGTTGAACTCATAGTTTGCGAGCTGCATATTGACTGCGCACATCTCACCAATGTCAGCGATTGGTAGTGCTAAGGCGGCAAACGCAAAATCATTCATATCGAGCGAGAGCTGGCGTATGCGGTTTTGCTTGGCGATATTTATGACGCGGCGAAAGAGCGTCTGAAGCTTACGGCGTGTCATTTTTTTAAATGAATCGATACCAATACGAATCTCGCGCCCACCCGTTTTGGTGCGCGTGATCTCAACCTCTTTGGTCTCGAGAAGTACTACCCGAGCAATATCTTTGCCCTTGGGGAGTGCGTCTGCGAAGCTAAACGTGATTGGTTTCATCGCCATAACCCTAGCAGGTGGAAGGCCTTTTTTCAATATGGTAGACTGATCACATGCCAGAGGTGCTCGCGGTAGTATTACCGTTCTCAAAACTCGCGCGTGAATTATATGTCACCGATGTTTTTGATGTACTCATGGTTACCGTCATCATGTATGCGGGACTCATGCTCTTTAAGCGCACCCGGTCAAACTCGGTATTTGCAGGTATCGCTATTGTTGTAGGTATCTATGTAGTCTCACAGGTATTTAACCTCTATCTGACATCCCTCATACTGCGTGCATTCTTCGGCGCATTCATTGTGGTATTGGTAGTTATTTTTCAGGACGAATTGCGGAGATTTTTTGAATTTCTAGCTCTCCTTGGCACGCGCCGAGAACAGCGCGATGAAGCCATGGCAGTCTCACCGCTCATCAATAGCTTATTGCAGGCGGCAACAAACCTCGCATATAGAAAGATAGGCGCGCTCGTCATACTCAGTGGTATAGAAAACATTGACCGGCATGTGGAAGGCGGGCGTGTGGTTGACGGTATCGTCTCACAAGAACTACTCGAGAGTATCTTTGACCCAACCTCACCCGGACACGATGGCGCCGTCATCATCAGACACAATCGTATCGCTATGCTCGGCACACACCTCCCGCTCTCACATGACTTTGAGCAAATAGGCAAATACGGCACACGACATGCAGCAGGTCTTGGCATCGCGGAACGCTCTGACGCGCTCGCGCTCATCGTATCAGAGGAGCGAGGGCAAATATCACTCGCACAAAACGGAAAATTTGAAACCTTTGACGATATTGGGGCAGTAGAAGACCGGCTGCGTGATTTTTTCCGTGCCAAGTTTCCACGCGAGTCCTCGCCACTTTGGCGCAATATTGTGCGCAAAAATACTGTAGAGAAAGTAGGCGCGATTACTATCTCGTCAGTCCTTTGGTTTTTCTTGGTATATCAGACGGGTACGGTTAGGCGAGATTTCATCGTACCCATCACCTACCGCAATCTCAATGAAACACTGGTAGTAGAAAATTCAAACCCCAAAACCATCACCATCACACTCGAATCGCGCGGACGCGCGTTTGATCAGCTCGATCCTGCGTCACTTGAAGTACTGGTAGACGCTAGTGGCTTTGCGCCTGGCAAAAAAAAGCTTGTCATTGGTGACAATATGGTCAAGCGGCCGCTAACCTTTTCTGTCATATCACTCTCGCCTCCCAACATCCAACTGACAATCGGCAAAAACCCAGAGGCAGAGCTTCGTCTGGCCCCCCAGCCACGCTAACGGCACCGTTGACAGCTCTATCCGAAAGGAGTTTACTTGACACTAGAGGGGAACCGCAAGGTTCCTTTTGTGTTTAGAACCTTACAACCAAAGATTGGAGGGGATGTGAAAACAGGGGGCATCGCTTCGCATAGTGCCCGAGCGCGACTGGCCAAGTACGCGCCGCCGCAATTCTGCGTGCGACTACCTGAAGAGGACTACCGTGCCATACGATTCTATCGGCACCCAGATGTCCGCGTCCTTGATGATGTCACTCATGACCAGATTGAGCTGGAAAAGGGTGTGATCGTCATAATGTGTTCAGATGGCGATCGGTTTTTGGGTGGACTTCTGTCCATCGCAGGACTATTCGCCACCAAGCATCGGTGGACGACGCGCATCGCGAGTTGGATGAAGCGCACCTCGCTGCTCTTCATCTGGGCGTTCCTGTACATTTACCCGCGTATGCACGTGATGAGCTGGCATGCGGGCGCTCACCGACTCGTGAAGGGGTCGCGCACCAATCTACCCGGTCGCGCTACCGACAAAGACTTGCTCGCAGAGATCATGGCGGCGATCGAACTCAAGCAAATCTACCAGATCGTGATCCTCGATCACTGCAAGTGTGGGAAGCTCGCAAAGCACGGCTTCACGATTGACGAGCAATTCCATAACCTCGTGGCCGCTCGCGATCGCATTCTTGCCGAGTACGAGAAGGTGCGAGCATCGGAGGCATCACGACACGCCACCAACGGCGATATGGATGCCGCGGTCAGTATCCCGAAGCTCAAAGTGGTCTGTATGTGCCAGGTCGACTATGGGAAGCGACCCGGCTGGTGGTGGAGGCGGCGACTCCGCACCTACCACTTCAGAACAAAAATGCTCGCGACAGTCGACGCGGCAAAAGTCGACGGTAGTCGCCACCCCAAGATCGCAAACGTCATCGCCCAATATCTCGCCGCCTAGGCGGCACAAGGCGCGAGAACAAAAAGGCCAGCACACGGCAGTGTGCTGGCCATTTTTTTATGCTACAAAACTATACCAACTTGAGTCCGTCAAAATCCGCGAAGATTGCCTCTACCTCCACACCTGGAAATGATGCGAGCACGGCCTCTTTTGCTTTTTCAAGTTCGCCTTTATAAAACGCGGGATCGGTAGAACCGCCGTACGCGCCGCATTCGTTGTGCACCATCAACACCACCTTGGGCGTGTGGTGAAGCTTGATTGATTTACCAACCTGATCAATGACAAAATCTATCTCTTTTGCGCCGCCAGCAATTTTTACCAAATCAATAGTGCCGTACCCGCGATGCTTGGTGAATGCTTCGAGCGCGCCCGAAAAACGATCATCAAAACACCACGCGATGCACGCATCGGCCTTGTAGTGAGCTCGGTCGCTCGCGAGATCAAGAATGTTATCCATAAAAAATACTGTAGCAGATTATATAAAAAGAAAAAGCCCCGCAGCGGGGTGCTGGAGGCATACTCAATGATGACGGAGATTGTGGTCGCTCTCAACCATAATAATAATCCCTGTGAATACACCGACCACGAAAACGAATATGCCGAGAGCTATCCCCATCAATATGGCTACCCAGCTCATACAACCTCCTTTCGAGGTACTTCGTCTCGATTGTATAGCTATGACTCAAACTAATCAACAAGCACCGAAAGGGTATTTTGATCGTCCATCTCGAGAAATCCTGATTCGATTTCTATTTCTTTTTTTACACCAGAGGCACCGTCTACCGTCACCACACCGCGCGCGAGCACGGTCATGAGTGGATGGTGGTGATCGAGCACGGTGATTTCACCTGACGCGCTTTTTGCGCGCAGCGACTTTGCGTCACCTTCAAACTCAATACCTCGAGGTGATAATATTTTACAATGCATGTTTAATTTTGTTGCAATTTTTCCAGTTCAGAGAGATTTTGCGCAATCTCACGCGTAAGAACCTCTATTCGTTCTATGCTCTCACGTCGCGCCTCGTCGTCTTTACTAAAAGGGAATTTACTAATGGAATCCGAAAGCTCATATATTTCATTGAGTTGCCTTTGAATAAGGCTTTGCTGAACATTTAAAATCGATAGCGCGTCGCCCGCTTCTAGTCTAGTGAGTTGGTCATGGTGATAGGGATCGCCATCTTTCCCCTCCGACTTAAGATCCTCGAGTCTTTCACGCTGCAGCTCTATTAACTCCTTTACAATTTGTTCGCGTGGTTTATTTTCTGTCTGTATTGCACCGTTTTTAAGAAGCCCTTGAATTTCTGCGAGTTTTTCTGCGTTAAAACGGCCTATTACAGCATCGGGATGATTTTGATCATCAGGGTTACCAAGATCTAAAAGACCCAATACTTTTCTATAGTTCTCTAAAACGGCTTTCTGCGCCTCGTCGTGTTGTACATTTTCCATACTCATATAAGTTTCTCCTAATAATTTCAGTTTACGCTTTTTTATTAAATATATAAACTACTCGCCAAGCGCGCCCTTCATATAAAAGAAATCTTCGGGCTTATCGTCATACTCACCTGCCAATATTGCCTTGAAGCTAGCAATAGTTTTGGCGAGCGGCACAAATTGGCCTGAGATGCCGGTAAAGGTTTCACCTACGAAAAATGGCTGAGACAAAAAGCGCTGTACTTTGCGTGCGCGTGATACCAACAATCGATCTTCATCAGAAAGTTCTTCCAGGCCCAAAATCGCAATGATGTCTTGGAGTTCTTTGTAACGCTGGAGTACCTGCTGTACGCCGCGCGCGACCTGATAGTGCTCTTCGCCTACGATCTTTGGATCGAGCGCGCCCGATGATGACGCCAGAGGATCAACAGCCGGATAGATGCCAATCTCGGTAAGTGCACGTGAGAGTACGATAGTTGAATCCAAGTGCGCAAATGATGCGGCAGGCGCGGGATCAGTAATGTCATCTGCCGGCACGTAGATTGCCTGCACTGAAGTAATCGAACCTTTTTTGGTCGAGGTAATACGTTCTTGCAATGCGCCCATCTCGGAGGCAAGTGTTGGCTGGTATCCTACGGCTGATGGAAGTCGGCCCAACAGTGTCGATACCTCGGAACCAGCCTGACTAAAACGGAAAATGTTGTCGATAAACAAAAGCATGTCTTTTTGCTCTTCGTCACGAAAATATTCAGCCATGGTGAGCGCGGTGAGTGCTACACGCAAACGCGCACCTGGTACTTCATTCATCTGACCAAAGACGAGCGCGGTTTTATCAAGCACGCCTGACTCCTGCATCTCTTTATACAGGTCATTGCCCTCGCGCGTACGCTCACCTACTCCCGCAAATATTGATGCGCCACCTGATTCCTCGGCTACGTTGCGAATAAGTTCCATCAAGAGCACAGTCTTACCTACACCAGCACCACCAAACAAACCGATCTTGCCACCCTTGATAAAGGGTGCCAAAAGATCAATGACCTTAATGCCTGTCTCAAATACTTCAGTCTTGGTTGATTGCTCGTCGAGCCCAGGGGCTGCACGGTGGATAGGCCAGCGTTTTTCAAATACCATGTCTTTTTTCTTGGCATCGAGCGGGCGGCCGAGCACATCAAACAAATTGCCCAGCACCTCTCTACCCACAGGTACTGATACTGGCGCACCAGTATCGCGTACGCTCGTGCCACGAATCAAGCCATCAGTACTTGAGAGTGCTACCGCGCGTACACGGCCGGGTTCCAAATGGCGTGCAACCTCAGCTACGATCTCGCCACCTGTCGATTCAATAACAAGCGCGTCAAGTAAGCGTGGAAGTTTTACTTTTTCAGGAAACTCCACATCGACTACGGGTCCGATAACTTGGATTATTTTACCGTTGGTTATCATACATTCTCCAATGCGTTTTGTGTGCCGGTAATCTCGATGATTTCTTTGGTGATTGCTGCCTGCCTTGCTTTGTTGTACGCAAGGGTCAGGGCGCTAGCGAGTTCATCGGCATTGTCTGATGCGGTCTTCATCGCCACGCGTCGCGCCGAATGCTCTGATGCGTTTGCCTCGAGCACGATGTGATAAATCTGCATACGCAATAGGTACGGCATAAGTGTATCAAAAAGCACTTGCGGTGAGGGCTCTAAAATATATTTGATATCAGCAATATCGCGCTCTTTTTCAGATGCCACGTTAGCAAAGCGGCCATGTTCGGGCGCAATCTCATGAATCGTCTGCGTGAGTTTTTCAATATTGGTTGGCAAAAGCTCACGCACCAATACTTCCTGTTTGAGTGTGGTACGAAAATGCGTCGAGACAACCTGCACGCGATCCCACTGACCCGCGGCAAATCCGCGTACGATGCTATCGGCAACGTGTACCACCTCATCAAATGAAACGATGTCGCTAAACCCTGAAAAACTGCCGGCGAGCTCGAGTCCGCGCGTTTGCGCGTATCGCTCAACTTTTTTGCCAATTGCCAAAATTGCTACGGGATTTTTTGCCGACTCAACATTGATGAGTTGTTCGGCTGTACGCAACACCTGCGCGTTGAACGCACCTGTAAGGCCTCTATCAGACGCCATCACTACGATGAGTGTTTTTTTGACAGGGCGCGGCGTGGTCCATGGTGTTGAGCCCGCGAGCTCGGCTACTTTACGAAAGAGACGCAACGCCTCGATAGCGTATGGACGCGTGCGGAGCGCCACCTCCTGCGATTTACGCATCTTGGTCGCCGATACTACCTCCATCGCCTTGGTGATGGTGCCTACATTTTTGACGGCGGCTTTGCGCGTTTTAAGACCTTGAAGCGATTCCATACTATTTTATAAATACTTCAGTAAATGACTTAATGGCAGACTTGAGCGCAGTCTCGGTGTCATCATCAATCGCACGACTCGAGGCAATCTTACTAAATATATCGCCCTGCATTGACTCAACATACTGCAAAAGACCCACCTCAAACTCTTTGATGCGTGACTTTGGAATCTCGTCGATATATCCGCCGAGCGCTGCATAGAGTATCACTGCTTCGCGCTCAAATGAAAGCGGCTGCAAGTCAGACTGTTTGAGCACTTCGGTCAATATTTGTCCGCGGTGAATTTTTGCCTTGGTGGCATCATCAAGATCAGAGGCAAACTGCACGAATGCCTCTAACTCACGAAATTGCGCAAGCTCAAGGCGCAGTCTACCCGCCACTTTTTTAATAGCTTTAGTTTGCGCGGCAGACCCTACGCGCGAGACAGAAAGACCCACATTGACCGCAGGGCGCAAGCCCTTTGTAAACAAATCAGATTCAAGATAAATCTGCCCGTCCGTGATTGAGATAACGTTGGTAGGCACGTAAGCCGAGATGTCGCCAAGCTTGGTTTCAATAATAGGAAGTGCGGTCAGTGACCCGCCGCCAAATTCACGTGAGAGACGTGCGGCTCGCTCCAAAAGGCGTGAATGCAAAAAGAAAATATCACCCGGATACGCCTCACGTCCTGGTGGGCGACGAAGTAAGAGTGAGAGTTCACGATAACTATCGGCATGCTTGGAAAGATCATCATAGACGACCAAGACATCTTTGCCCTGATCCATAAAATATTCGCCGATGGCACAGCCGGCAAACGGTGCCAAATATTGGAGTGCTGCAGGCGCGGATGCGGGTGCGGATACCACAATGGTATATTTGAGTGCATCAGCTTCCTCTAACACGCGGATGATACGCGCGATCTTGGCGCTCTTCTGACCTATCGCCACATAGATACAGACGGGACGATTCGATTCATTTTTTTGATTTAAAATAGTATCGAGTGCGATTGCAGTCTTACCGGTTTGACGATCGCCAATGATAAGCTCGCGCTGGCCACGACCAATGGGAATCATGGCATCAATGGCCTTGATGCCCGTGTGAAGCGGTACATTGACGGACTCGCGCGCAACGACTGATGGCGCCTTACGCTCGAGTGGTACGGTATCTGCGTCTTCGATATCTTTAAAAAGCGCGCCCTTGCCATCAACTGCCGCACCCAAAGGGCTAACTGCGCGACCGATCATTTCTTTACCGACAGGTATTGAAAGTACCGCGCCCGTACCGCGCACCTTGGCCCCCACACGCACCGCAGTCGCTTCACCTAAAAGCACCGCGCCAATAAAATGTTCTTCAAGATTAAAAGCGACAGCAAAAATCTCGCTCTCGCCTGTTTCAATCACCAAAAGCTCTTGGGACTGAGCGCGCGAAAGACCCGAGATCTTGGCGATACCATCGCCCGCTTCTACCACCGTACCAACGGCCTCGAGGCCGGGTTCATCGCGAAAACCAGCAATCTCTTTTTTAAGTTTTTCGACAAGGTCGTATTGCATACATTAGTATTTAACGAAAAAGTTTTTTGATGCGACGCGCAGCACTGTGATCAAGCTCGCGCTCACCATCAATGGTAATGCGAAGCCCTGCCACAAGTTCTGGCTCAGTGCGAAACACTACTTCGTCGTGCTTGCCAAACAGCGTACGAAACGTATCGAGTACCGATTTTTTGTGGCGACGAGCAAATGCGACCTCGACAAGTCTACCACCAACACGCTTGCGCTCGATCGCTTGCACCGCATCAACAATGTTTGGGATATGTCGCGCGTCACCTCTGCGACGAACTGCTGCCAAGAACCGCTTGATAACACCCGCGTGCTCTACGTGTGACGCAACGGCAAGTGACTCAAGTAAAGCTTTGGCGTAGATGTGCGGTGTATATCTCATAATGCTTTTTGCTTGCGGATATAGGTGACTGCTTCGCTGATAAGCTTGTCATCAACCTTGGCGGGCTCAGCATCGATAGCTTTAGCAAGGGCATTGCGCACAAGCGAGCGTGCACTGTCCGCAAATTTTTCAAACTCTTCGCGTTCACGCTGTGCAATCACCTCGAGCGCTGCTCTGCGCAGTTCTTCAGCACGCGTATCGGCTTTTTGTACGATGTCTGCAGCGCGCGTCTCTGCCTTTTGCTCGGAGGCACGGATAATAGCGAATGCCTGCCGATCTGCCTCGAGCGTGCGCTCATGCAAAACTGCATCAATCTCACCCAACTTCTGCTTCGCCTCATTGGCATCACTCAAACCTTCTTCTATTTTCTCTTTGCGCTCATGCATGACGCGCAAGAGCGGACGCCATACAAGAAATGTGAGCGCCGCAAACAAGACAAAAAAGTTTACCCCTTGCGATAACAGAAGTTTCCAGTTGATACCCAGCTGGCTTGCGAGCTCACTCATGATGCGTGTTTTTTTATTTTATTCGACGAATTTCAATACGAGCGACACGACAAGCGCGTAGATTGCGATTGCCTCCGCGAACGCGATAGACAAGATCATCGCGGTTTGGATCTTTGGCGCTGCCTCGGGATTGCGGCCCATGGCGTCAACGCCTTTCGAACCCATCCAACCGATTGCGAGTGCGGGCGCGATAGTACCGACGCCCATAATGAACGCGATCGACATAACTTTGATTACTTCGGGATTCATTCCTTCCATAGTGATAACTTTCGATAACTTATAAATAATGACCTTTCATCTCGTCTAGTGAGCTGATTCTTCGTTCACCGCCATAGCAACGAATACCATCGTGAGCATGGCAAAGATAAACGCTTGAATAAACCCTACAAAAACTTCAAGAAAAAGGAACGGGAGCGGTACGCCGTAGGGCACTAAAAATCCGATGATAATAAGCAGCACCTCACCCGCGAATACGTTGCCAAAGAGCCGAAACGAGAATGAAATAATCTTAACAAATTCAGCGACAAATTCAAGGAGCCCTACGAAAGTAAAGATTGGATTTTTGAGTGTAAAATATTTTGAAAAGTGTTTAAAGAAACCTATCGCTAGTATGCCAAAAAATTGAACCGCGAATACCGATATAATAGCAAGCGCGATCGTGAAGTTGAGATCAGCCGCGGGTGCGCGTAAGAGCGGCACAAAAACCTCGTGCCCATCATGTACCGTATGAAGTCCGAGTGCGCCCACAATCGGCAAAAGACCAAACCAATTTGAGATCATAATAAAAAGAAACACCGTCGCAATGAGCGGAAAATATTTTTCTGATGCGTGGCGATTACCAAAGACCGAATCCATCACGCCGAGCAACTGCTCGATTAAAAGTTCAAATACACTTTGAAGCTTTCCGGGTACCAGCGCGATTTTTTTATGCAATACCACCGCGACAATCAATAGCGTTAAAAGCGTGATGACTGCGAGCACCAAAGAATTGGTCACCGAAAAGGCGCCAATATGAAAAAGTTCCTCTGCTTTGATGGAGATTTCGGTCATGAATAGCACTATCATGCCAAAAAATAAGCAGGTTTGGCTATTGACTTTTCGCTAAAAATAGAGTATAATAGAAACTAGAGGAGGGTTGTACTTTGGCAAGAAGAAAGCGCGAGGCGGCATACATGCCGCCCGAATGTCCGAATCATCCAGGGCTCCCAATCGAGGAGTGCGGGTGTCTTGTGGACGATGCGCCGCGGCGGCGCACACGAGAGAATCTCGGCAACTGCCCAGATCACCCTGGGCAGCCACTTGTGCGTGGTCTCCATCCGCGCTACCCCAACCGCATTCTCTGTCGCGGGTGCCTCGCCGAATTTTGACCCCGCAGTGGCGGGGTCGCCCACACGCCGCTAGCGGTCATCATGACGCTAGCGGTTTTACTTTTTATATAGAAAGTTTGTAGATCATATCTTTGCGCTCGACAACGATCTCCCAACCGCGACGCTGTGCGGCCTGATACAATTTTTTATTTGGATTAAAACAAATCGCGCGATCTACTTTTTTGAGTACCGGAATATCCGCCTCCGTATCCCCCACCCCCACCGAACCCTTGAGTGTGAGTTTTTCTTTGATAACCGCACGTGAAAGCAATTGCGCCTTATCCTGCACAAGATCAATGTTGAGTACCTTGCCAGTAAATCTGCCCCTGCCGTCAAGCTCATACATGCGGCCGTAGACTTTATCAAACCCGTACTCGCGGCAAAACAAATCTAAAATATCTTTTGGTGAGTTTGAAATAGCAAGCAAAAAATATTTTTTACGCTTAAGCTCTGTGACCAACTCGCGCGTAAAACGGTAGGTGCGATGCTTGTGTATATCAATCACGGCTTGCGATACGCGCAAAAGTTTGTCTGATGACATACCACGTATATGCAGAGTAAACGCGTGTACCACCGCCATGATATACGCCTCGTAGTCTCCCTTGCGATCAAGCCAGTCAGTCTTTGCCTTTTGATACACGCGCGCAGCACTCGCAGGAAACACGCGCTCTGCGATCAACGCGTCAACAAGCTCGATAAGAAGGCTCGAGCGAAAAATGGTACCGTCGATATCAAATACTGCTACTTTGCGCTTCATAAAAATAGTGTAGAACTGTATGAAAAGAAAAACGAGGGAGTCACCGATGCGACTCCCTCGTCATTGAACGGAAGGAACTGGAACTTGGTCAGGCGGAGAGATGGCCGTTGGCGCCGTCGTGATGGCTGGCCGAGAGCGCCGTCGCGCCCTTACTCGGGTCGACTGTGCCATCGGGCTCGCGCGTCGAGAGCAGCGCGCCGCGCAGCTGACCCATCAGGTCACCCACGAAGCCCGGCGAATGCGGGATGAGGATCGTGTTGGTGTTGGCGTGGGAGCCGATGGCAGCGAGCGTGTCGAAGAACTGCGTGACCATCACGAGGTTCATGACGTCCTCTGCCGAGGCGCCTGGAATGCCGGACTGGAAGTGCTCGACGGACTCACGGAGCCCATCGATGAGCGCCTTGCGCTGATTGGCGATACCCTCGCCCTGGAGCTTCTTGGACTCGGCCTCGGCCTGAGCCTGGGCGATCATCGTGATGCGATTCGCTTCGGCGACCTCCGTGGCCGCCGCACGGTTGCGCTGCGCGGCGTTGATGTTGTTCATCGCAGCCTTGACGCTCGCCTCCGGCTCGACGTCGGGCACGAGCGCCTTGACGATCTCGTAGCCGAAGTCGTCCATGGCCTCGGCGAGCTCCGTCTTGACGGCGATGGCGAGCTTGTCCTTCTGCACGAAGAGCGCGTCGAGCTCGATGTCGGGCACCTGCCCGCGCACGACGTCGAAGACGAAGGACTTGATCTGCTCCTCCGGATCCTGCAGCTTGTAGTACGCGTCGTAGACCTTGGCGGCCTGCACCATGTACTGCACCGAGACCGTGAGAATCACGAACACGTTGTCCTTGGTCTTGGTCTCGATCTTCATGTCGAGCTGCTGGATACGCAGCTCGAGGCGTTCCGCGATCTGGTCGATGAACGGGATGCGCAGATGGAAGCCGGCGTTCGCGATGCGGTGGAACTTGCCCAACCGCTGCACGATCGCCACCTCCTTCTCCTCCACGATGAAAAACGTGGCGAGAACGGTGATGATGGCGACGAGCAACGGAAGGCCCACCGCGACTCCGAACCAGAAGTAACTCTCCATGACTCTATCTCTCCTTCTCTCAAGCAACTTTCATTACCGTGTAGCCTACACGGCGAGGTCTGGCATTGATTATACTATATAAATATAAAAAAGTCAATAGTATAGCAAAATCCCGCCAAAGGCGGGATTTTGTATTTTTTTTAAAATTCTTTATCCATCGCGGGCTTGTCAGCGGTCTTGCCGTAACCACACTGCGGGCCCGGGTCTGGTACGCGTGTGCCGTCGGTAGCGGTTACAACTCCTTCGGCTGCATGCCAATGATCGGCGCCACACCCAACCTCGCTTTCAATGATAAGCTGATCGACCGGTAAATATTTGCCGTTATACTCTACTACTTTTATCTTCTTTTTTTGGCTATCCGTAGCCCCCGTACCTCCCGCAGCTCCGCCGCCGGTACTACCAGTTGGCGGTGGAGGGGTCTTACCAGGATCTGTCATGAGAGGCGGAGGAGATTTTTTGTCATCAGGGCATTTGAGCGCACCCGGTTTGCCATCGGCACCATTGGGTTTGCCAAGACCGCCCTTGCCGCCACTGCCCGGACCGCAACCGTCGCCACCGTTGCCGCCAGTGCCGCCCGTCTCGTCTTGCACAATACCATCGGCGCCATCGCCCGTAGTTCCTTTGCCTGCCTTACCTATCTTTGCGACTGCATTACCGCCATTGCCGCCGTTACCACCTTTTGGTTTGAGCGGACAGCTGCCACCCGCGCCGCCATCGGCCGCATCAGCGTTTGCATCGCCACCATCACCACCTACTGCCTCGCCTGTAGCTCCCGTGAGCTTGAGTGATGAGTCTCCTCCCTTGCCACCAGTAGCAGTAGCACTGCCACCCTTACCACCGTTGCACTTGCATGCATTGCCATTACCTCCCTTGCCGGGCTTTGCAAACGCAGGGCCGCCTTCACCGCCTTCTACCCTATCAACCGTCACGGTGCCAAGACCCTCTACCGCGCCTAACGCTGAGAGCTCCTTTTTATTTTTACCACCCATGCCACCTGTCGCTATCGCATCACCACCCTTGGTACCAGGGCAACCATCAATACCCGGTTTACCGCTAGCCGTAGCACTGCCACCCTGACCTCCACGACCTGGTACGATATGAAAATTATTGATGACAATTTTACCTGCCGACATCATTTTGAAATTACCTGCCTCGCCCCCATTGCCAGCAGTCGCATGGCCTGGATCGCAATCAGCCGTTGTCTCGGCGTTGCCACCAGCACCTCCATCACCAAGTTCGAGACGGAAATTATTTATCGTAATATTGGCAGCATTCACACGCATACGAAACGCATCTTCGCCCTTGCCACCGCGCGCGTTGCATGACTTGCCAATATCATCGTCACCATCCCTGCCACGCGGACCAAGCAGGTGAAAATCTTTAATAGTTATGTCAGCATCTTTGCCGAAATCAAAATTGAGCAGAACCTTTTTGACTTGTTTTGGGGGGCGCGGCACCGCAACACCCGAGGGCGTGGCACCACCATTGCCAATCGTCCAGGTGCCAGCAATGATCACGTTTGGCAGCGCTTTGCCGTCTTTGTCACGCGGTATTTGCGCATGTGCCTCACTGATTAAACCGAGTGATGAAAAATCCACCGGCTGCCCGCCTCGCCCGACGAGCGTGCGAGTCGAGGCGGGACCATTGAGACTAATCTTTTGGGTAGCACCTTCCGTGAAGGGGCCGATGCGCGTGCCCGCGCCTGTATTGGTACCTGCTTCGATAAAGAGCGCGTCAATCTCACCCTGTGTTTTTTTAGCGAGAGTGTCAGCTGATACTACTTGTACATGGCCATTTGAGATCACCTCGGCATCACTACCGAAAGTAATAGGACCCGATGCAATGAGCGTAATGCCAGCACCATCAGCATCATCGCCGCGCATACACTCGACTCGCCCCGCGACATCGAGTGCGCCGTCGACGATTGCGGTGAGTGCGCCGCCCTCACATGCGAGTGCACCATCAACGCGTAGATCACCTTTGACGGTCAACGTCGAGCCTGAGGCAAGCACCGTCTTGTGCCCAGTATCAATAGTCTTATTCTCCGCGACCGTAGTAGATTCTGACAACGTCTCGACAATAAACTGTTCTTGCTGCGTACTATTGCGCCCTATATACCAATAACCGCCAAATACCACAAAAAGTACGACGAGGACGATGAGAATTTTGTTTGTCATAGGAAAGGTAAGTCTAGTAAAACGATTACTTCTAGACTAGCAAAAAAGAGGTACGGCCGTCCAAGCGTTAAAAAGAAAACAGTTTTTTGACTATTCCGTCAATACGGTGCGCACAACTTTGTAAATCACACCCGCGGAGTCATCAGAGATATACATGGTGCCACCAGGCTGGATGAGAATGCCCACCGGTCTACCAAGCGCGCCATCGGGTGTGAGCCAGCCGGAGATAAAGTCTTCGATGCCTTCAAAATTTCCTTTTGCGTCTAATTTTATGCGCACTACTTTGTAACCCGTAGGTGTCGTACGATTCCACGATCCATGATACGCGACAAGCAGGTCATACCAATATTCTTCGGGCCATCCTTCTTCGGGGATAAAACCAAGGCCAAGAGGCGCCGAGTGCGCAGGCAAGTCTACAAATGACGGAGTTTCAAACGGCTCCATACAGGGATTGCGTATATAGGTATTTTTATCAAAATCAGTGTCGTGAATATTTTTGCCGTAGCAAATAGGCCAACCATAATTTTTACCCTGCTCTATTATATTGATTTCATCAGGCGGCGTGTCATCGCCCAATAAATCTCTACCCATCTCGGTCGCCCACATGCGCCCATCAACATAACTCCATGTAAAAAATGGCGCGTTGCGCAGGCCACGCGCAAACTCCTTAAAATCTGATCCGTCAGGATTGAGTGAATAGATAGTGGCGCGACGTTTGTCCTGCTCAACGCATACATTGCACGTAGAGCCCATTGAAATATAGAGACGTCCGTCGGGACCAAAGCGCAGTGAGTAGTAATTGTGATTACCGCCCGACGGTAATTGGATAACGCGCGCGGGTGCCTGCGCCTTCGCGGTATCGACACGTAACAACTCACCGGCAGTCGCAATATATAGCACCTGCGGCTCACGGTAATCAAATGTAATACCGTGAGGACGATTGAGGTTTGTATATACTGTCTTCCGCTCACCCGCCCTGCCATCTTGCATGGCGATACGCGCGATCTTCCCCTCACTCGTTTGCGATACCCACAGTGCGCCATCAGGACCAAATGCTATATCTCTCGCACCCGGAATATCTTTTGCAAAAATTGAAATATCAAAACCTGGCGGAAGCCTGAGCGGAAAATCGGTATTATTGGTACCCGGCGGCGGTTCCTTGCCCGTCTCGGGAATCTGTTCGGTGATATCTGCGGAAGGCGGCAAAAATGCAAAAAGCGCTCCACGAATATTGGGCCAAAAATAAATACCAATTCCGGCGATAGCAAGAATAAAAATGAGTGCGGCAATTTTTTTCATATTTATTCGCGAATCTTGTAGCCGATTTTGAAGAGGTACCAAACCCAATAGCCGAGACCGAGTGTGAGTCCTGCGATGATACCCGCGCCAATCCATGCATTTGCCTCACAGACGCCCACCATTGAACAGCGGAGCCCATCGACAAAATAGAAAAATGGATTGATGCGCACGATCCATTGAAGCGTAGGCGGCATCATATCAATTGAGTTAAATACTCCGCCCAAGAATGTCAGGGGCGTGATGATAAAAATGCTTGGCAGTGAAAGCTGTTCAAAGTTTTTTGACCAAAGTGCCACCAACATACCGGCGGCAGAAAAAATAATCGAGATAGCTACGATATAGACAAGCGCGAGAAAAAAATTATTGATAGTAGCGATGGTGAAAAATACCGCCATGAGATACACCCCGATGCCAGTCACCACCGCACGCACCACGCCCGCAATCATAAAGCCCGCAATCATCTCAAGATATGAAAGGGGTGCGGTCAAAAGCTCATCGATCGAACGAATCCATTTCATAATGTAGAGTGCAAACGAGGTATGAGAAAAAGCCGCCATCATAACATTCATCATAATAAGTCCGGGTAGTACAAAATCGATATACGGCACACCGCTAATCTCATCGATGCGCTGACCAACCACAAAACCAAAAATAAGAATATAGAGAAACGCACTAGACCATGGAGCACCAAGTGTTTGAATCCAAATACGAAAAACTCTCCCCGTCTCGCGTGCGACAAAAGTATAGAGCGCTATCCAATTGATACTATTTGGTGCCATTGCCATTTACTCCTTTGGTTACTTCTAAATAGGTCTGCTCAAGCTTTTTGCCACCCATCGTAAATTCGCTCTTGTCGCCGATAGCTGCAATCTTGCCGCCACTAATGATAGCGATGCGATTACAAAGCATCTCAACTTCTTCTAGATAATGCGAGGTTAAGAGAACTGTCTTGCCTGATTTGTTAAGGTCTTGGAGGTATCGCCATAGGTCATGGCGCATCTCAACGTCGACGCCAGCCGTTGGCTCGTCCAATATCAAAAGATCGGGATCATGCACCATGGCGCGTGCGAGCATCAAACGGCGCTTAAGCCCGCCCGAGAGCGCCTCAAAGCGCTTGTCAGCGTGCGAACCAAGATCAAACCGTTCGAGTGCGTCAGCAACGCGCTTTTTGCGAAGCGCACTCGGAATACCATAGTAGCCAGCTACATACCACAAGATATCGCTCGCCTTTGCGAAAATATCGACATTGAAGTCTTGTGGTGCCAAACCAATCTTAGTCCGCGCGCGGCGATAGTCAGCGACCACATCGATACCAAATACTTTGATGGTGCCGCCTTGAAACGATGCGATACCGGTAATGCATTTGATCGTGGTTGTCTTCCCTGCGCCGTTGGGCCCCAAGAAACCAAAAAATTCTCCGGGTTCGATCGAGAACGAGATTTCTTTAACAGCGTCCGTAGAGCCGTATGATTTACGTAATTTGTCTATCTCTAAAGCTTTCATTATTTTATGACAGAACCTGGGGGCACCTCCCTATCAGGCGTTAAGAGTACGGGTACGTCAGCGCCAGCAGCAAGCAGCATACCTTGGCTTTCAAGCCCCATGAGCTTGCGAGGCTCAAGATTGATGACCACGACAATCTGGCGGCTTACAAGGTCTTCAGGGGTATATCCTTTACCGATGCCTGCTACAATTTGCCGCGGCCGCTCAATACTCGCTTCATCAGTCTCGCCGATATCAACCGAAAGACGAATCAACTTATCAGAGCCTTCAACGCGTTCTGCGGCACGAATCGTGCCCACTCGAAGCTCAGTCTTTATAAACTCATCATACGAAATCGCCATGTCTTCTATAATGCTACGCCGAGTAGTGTTTTGGCAACCTATAGCTTGCCGCGGCGAATATCTTCGCGCACGCGCGCGACCGTCGCGTTGAAATAAAAAAGATTGTGCTTTGAGAGAAGTGACATCGCTGTCATCTCACCGGCACGCCACAAGTGTGTGATGTACGCGCGCGAATACGTTTTGCATACCTCGCACACGCATTTTTTATCAAGCGGTTTTTGGTCACGCAAATACGCAACTTTTTTCATATCAAACTTGCCCGTGCTCGTATAGGCGAACCCACGGCGCGCGTAGTGCGTGGGCACAATACAATCAAAGGTATCCGCACCCGCTTTAACGATTGGCACGATATCTTCTGGATACCCAATACCAAGCAAATGCCGCGGTTTACTCTCCGGCAATTCATCTACCACCCAGCCAACCATACGCGCCATAGCACTCTTGTCGTCACCGAACTCACCACCGATACCAATACCGTCAAACGGCAATGCGCCCGTAAAGCGCGCACTCGCCCTTCGCAAATCTTCAAATTTGCCACCCTGCACAATACCGTAGAGCGCTTGTTTGTTTTTCTTTTTGTATTTCAAACAGAGCTTTGCCCACGCATGACTTCGTTCAAGCGACCGCTCGGTGTAAGCGCGATCGGCTATGGGCGAGGTACATTCATCAAAAGCAAAAATAATATCAGCGCCGAGCTGTTCCTGGATACGCATCGATTCACGAGGACCAATAAAAATTTTCGCGCCATCAATCGGCGAGCGAAACTCGACGCCTTTGTCAGTGATACGTAGTTTTTGAGGTTGTGTGCCTTTTTTTATTTCTTTACCACTTTTTTCTTTTAAAATTTTACCCGTACCAAAATCTTGCCCGAACCCGAGACTAAAAACCTGGAACCCGCCCGAGTCAGTCATGAGTGGCCGCGACCACTGCATAAATTTATGAAGCCCGCCTGCGCGCTTTACCACCGCCTCACCCGGTCGCAAATGGAGATGAAACGTATTGGCGATCAAAAGTTGCGCGTTCGCATCAAGCGCATCTTGCGAGGTCAGTGTTTTAACAACCGCACGTGTAGCCACCGGTACAAATGCTGGAGTTTCAACTTCGCCGTGTGCGGTATGCAAAACCCCGAGACGTGCTCGGGATTTTTTTGATTTCTTTGTGATACGAAAAGAAAACATCTATCCCCAAAGCGCCAGAATGCTCGCCATGACTAAAAAGGCAACGAGTTGGTAGGAGACATAGATCAGAAAAGTGACTTTGCTCTGACCTTCAAATGCCATATCGGCTAGCTTGGTAGTCACGATATATCCGAGCCACGTCCAAAATGCGAGTGGCAATGCACCCCCGACAGTAGTGATACCGAGCATTTTAACAAAGTGCGCTAATACGAACGCTGTGAGCATCGAGCCCACAAACCCCCACGCCATCGCGGAAGTCCTTCCGCCTTTTCTGAGATCTTCTTCGGTCTTGCCTGATGCAATCATCCACATCTTGGCAAACAGCAAGGGCGAATACCAAAACCCGCCGATAACAAAATTGGCAACACCCGCAGCTAGTATCGCCCAATAGTTTACAATGATGTCCATAGCTCTATCCTAGCAAATGTTCTATTTTTGCGGCAAGGATAAAGTCATTGTCCGAAAGGCCTTTGACTGCATGCGTCCAAAGCTCAATGGTCACAATACTATATGAAATATGAATATCAGGATGATGACCCTCCTCTTCCGCAAGATTTGCAACCTTATTTACAAAACCAATAGCATCACGAAAAGTACCGAACTCAAAATCACATGAGATCTTGGTAGCATCGGGCGCCAAATCCCACGTGGCACGGAGATCGGATATCTGGCGGATTGCCTCCGCGCGCGTAAGGGGTTGGGTACCACCCTCACACGGCACACATTTTTTATCGAGCAGTGAATCTGCCATGCGTTTAGTATCACATACCGCAGAAAAACGGACAAAGAAAAAAGCTGTCTTTCAGACAGCTTGTCGCCCGCGACGACTGCGCACCTCGGTCACCTGTGTACGGCGCCCTGCAATTCGACGAAGTCGTTGTATTCGTGGAGCATTCTGGTACGTCCTCCGCCAACGCCTGAGGCCTTCGCGAAGGTAGTCCGGATCGATGGATAGCGCCCTACAGATGTTGAGAAAGGAGTACGGCCACGAAAGGTCATTACTCCCTATCCACTCCTCCACCTCCCAGAAAGCTCTACGCTTGCGCCCTGCTTTTGATTGACCCAATGCTGGCTTCTGGTATATAAACACCGCGTCTTCGAGAACCGCTAGCATAAGCCGAAGTTCGCTGTTGTCTTCCGCACTGCGGCTCCCACTTTGTACGATATTGCCAAAAAATTGCTCAGGCAAGATAAATTCCGACCCGATAGGCGTGGCGGTCGCATCATGTGGTGAATCGATAACCCTTGTACGAACTACAACATCCACTATACACCTCCCCATCAGAGAACTTTATTATCACTATACTCCAAAGGTAAAATTATGCAAGAGATTGACTTTTTAGTCAAAAGCTTCTAAAACCAAGAAAGAAAGGAGCGCCCTCGATGACTATCATGATCGTGATCGCGGGGCTGCTCGCAGCCCTGTGGGAATGCTCACTGTTCTTCAACTGCTCACGCGCACAAATCTGCAAACCGTGCTCGCCTTACGGCTACCACGATATGCGCATCATTTCTGCCAAGCGTATCTCGCGCCGCGAAGATTCAGCGATCCGCGATATGCCTGAACTCGGCCGACTTTACGTGAGTTGGGACGAGGTCCATACCACTGAGTGTTGTGTGACATGCAGACACACTCGCGTTATCACGCGCTACGAGAACTATCATCAGCATCGCAAACCGCCACCCACCTAGTGGCGGCTTTCTTTTTCAAGAGCCTCTATCACCTCCTTGCTATTCATATACTTATAGAAGATACCGACTACCACGAGCGCTATGAGCGAGAGCACGAGCGCGTACGCACCGAAAACATCTTCAGTCTTGCCGAAGAAATATCCGATAGCCAAAAAAATCAACGACCACAGCAACGATGATACAAAAATAATCGGCACAAAAAGCGCACGATGCATGCGCGACAATCCTGCGGGGATCGGTGCGAATACTTTGATAGCTGGCAACATCTTTGCTAAAAATAAAAACCATGCGCCGCGCCTGCGAAACGCAAATACTACTTTTTTTACTTCGCGTTCGGGGAACATCGCCCATTTGGTGATATATCCGAGTCCGTATGCTCGCACCACCTCATAGAGAATAATATTGCCGATCGTATTGCCAAGTGCACCCACAACCGAGACTGCGATAATATTGAGGTGCCCGAGTGACGCAAAATACCCAGCGACAATGTAGAGAATCTGGCTTGATGGGAAGCTGATAAAGCCATTTACTATCATCAATAAGAAAACACCCGCGTACCCGAGAGCTCCTAGAATCGACTCAAATGGAACAGCAAACATATCTCTATGCTACCGAATCAACATGGCATCGCCAAATGAATAAAACCGAAACTTTTTGCGAATAGCGATTTTATACAAATCCGTAATACGGCGCTTTGCGTGTTTGTGCTGCAAGAGCGCATCGACAAGCAACATAAGAGATGACTGTGGCAGATGAAAATTGGTAATCAATCCATCAATGATATGAAATCGAAACGGTGGGTAGATAAAGATATCAGTAGAGTCCTTGCCAGCCCGCACAACACCGGCGCGCGCCGCACTCTCAAGCGCTCGCGTAGCCGTAGTGCCCACAGCGATGATGGAGTGATCAGTTTGCTTCTGATGATTGATGCGGCGCGCGGCAGTAGGAGAGATTTCATAATATTCGGTAAATAATTTTTTACGGCGTAACTCATGCTCACCAAAAGGCGCAAAGGTGCCCATACCCACGTGGAGTGCTATGCGAGCAGACTCGATATGTTTTTTCTTGAGTGAATTAAAAACACTTGGTGTAAAATGCAATGACGCGGTAGGAGCTGCGACTGACGCAGCGCGCTTTGCGAACACACTCTGATACCGTTCGCGCAGAACGCGCTCAGGCATACCATCACCTGCAAGATATTTTGGTATCGGCGTCTCGCCAACTTTTGATAAAAATCTTATGAGTGATTCGCGCGAACTCTTGGGCTTGAGAAAAAACACTTTCCCCTCTTGGCGTACCACCTCAAATGTATGGCGCGCATCAGCATGCAGTGTATCGCCAACAATTACTTTGCGATCAACAAGCACTTTGATCAAGTCGCCCGTCTGCCATTCGTTGATAAGTAAAAGCGTTATTACTTTGCCACCTGTTTTTTTAAAAAGTGTAATGCGCGCGGGCACTACCTTGGTCTCATTAAGTACAAGTAATGTTTTTACAGGAAGATACTGCGCGATATTTCGAAACTCATCGAACGAAATTGAGTCAGTAACTGTGTCATACACAAATAATTTTGACCGGTCGCGCCTGCCAATAGGCCGCTTCGCGATCAGAGATTCGGGTAGTTGATAATCATACTGACTCAAATCGGCGCTATTCACAAAAGTCCGTGCGCGCCCAAATAGACAGCGATGGCGGCGGCGGTCTCTGCGCGCAGTACGAGCCCACCCAGACTTACTATCGTACATCCTGCATCTCGCGCCAATGCGACTTCTGGAGCATCCCAACCGCCTTCCGGCCCCACAAATACTGCGAGCGTTGATCCTGCGTGCGCGACTGGTATATCAGCAAGCGTAACACCTGAATAATCAAAAAATACCATGCGCCCCGATTCTTTTGCTGTGAACAAGGCATCTTGGAGAGTCGTAATATCTTCAAGAACCGGCGTATGCGCGCGCCCTGATTGCTCAGCTGCCTCTCGCATAATCGTCTCTAGACGTTCGCGTTTCATGCCTTTTTTGACTGTGCGCGCCGTCACAATAGGCACAATGCGCGCAACACCCGCCTCAGTCGCCTTTTCGACTACAAACTCAAAATGCTCGTGTTTAAGCATCGACGCAAAAAGCGTGACTTCCACCGGCACTTCACGCGCAACCGTCATACGCTCTACAAGCTCGAGCGACACGGAACGTTTGCCATACGAAATAATTTTTGCGCGCGCCTCATGACCCTTGCCATCGCCGATGATAATTTCTTCACTCTCGCGCAGACGTAAAACATTTTTACACTGATTGAAAAACGCTCCGTCACGCACGATAAGCTGAGGGCTAGAAAGATCAAACGAGCCGATAAACCGGTGTCTTTTCATATTCTAATCAAAATGAGATAGGTATGACTTACTCAAAAGTAAGCGGGATGATGAGCGCATCATCATGTTCAGGCAAACCTGAAGGATTGTCTTTTTGCAAGGTCAGCGTACCATGATCGGTTGTGGGTTGAGTCTTGAACGAAAGCGTTGAAACAAAAGGCACAAACTCAGTCGTCATCCATTCACCCTGTGCTTGGGCAATGCCATCAGCAAGTATCGTACCAGCGCTGTCTTTTAGTACTACTGGAAACGAAGCTTCAAAAAACCAATTGCCACGCGCCTCTCCTTTTACCAATAGGGGTACACCCGCCTTGATAGCGCCACCAGGACGAGGCCAATTTATACGAATCAAATCAATCTTCGCGAGCTCGTTGCCAACATCTTTGGTGAATGATTTTGAACCCGCATGGCACTGTGGCGGATAGGATTCGGTTACAGGAAAGCCGCGCTGCACACAATCATCAAAACTCGAAACTAGTTGGGTCTTTTGCCACGCAAACATCATGCACCAGTCGTCCTTGCATAGAGAAAGGAAGCCAATGAAAAGAACGATGCCGAAAACTATAACACCGCCGAGAATCTTTTTATTCATACCTCTATAGTACCTCGATATCTGCCAAACGCAAAGTGGATTATATAGCTCTTGAGTGTCTTGGCTCATCATACTCGCACAAACCTAGTTGCCTAGCACAAGAAAAAAGAGCCTCTAAAAAAATAAAAACAAAAACACCCGGGGGTAGTTTCCGAGTGTTTTTGCATCAGGTTACATAGTCTGCGAGCTGTTACACATCTTGCAGTTTGACTTGTGTGTCACAAGTTCAAATAGTGCCGAGAGTGCCACGAGCGCGTAAACCGCTTTGGCGGGAGTTGAATCCATGCCGCCTAAAAATTTTGCGCCAACCTCATAGCCGAAGAGTTGCAGCCCCCAATTCAGGCCACCAACGACGAGGAGAATGAACGCAACCATATGAAGCGCTTTCATTTAATAAAATAGAGAGAAAGGTCTAGTAAAAGCATCGACCTTTAGCAATGAAAGTAACCTACCTTTAGTATACCGCACCCCGTATATATGAAAAATGGGCTTCCTGTTGATTAGGAAGCCCGGTTACGCACACGCTGCGTGATGGCTCGTGCCTCGCCCAGCACCTTGCGCGAGATGCCCTTGCGCCGAGGCAGGTTGGTCTCGCGTAAGGGCCCCGAAGGCCCGCGCTGACTGTAGACGCGAAAGCGCAGATCGAGGTCTCGCTTGGAGCCCTTAAGGCGCTCGATGAAAAGATGCCTGCACCGCCACATATTGAGAGGTCGCTCGCCATTCCGAGGACGAAGATTGCGCTCCTCCGAAAGACCGTAGCTTACGGCCTCCTTGGAGATTACTTCGTTCGTATGAGCATCGAGCGGCTCTACGAACCAAAACACTTCGGCTTTTGCCATAGGTCCTCCTTTGGAACATTACCAGATAAAACAATACCATTTTTTATATATAAGTCAATATGCACAGGATTTTTGAAAAACTCCGCCACTCGTGCCACAGTAAAAGAAGAAAGGGGGCGCAGGGATGAACTCAATTCTTGTCATCGGACTGGTGGGATTCGTGCTCGTGGTCATGTCCGCGCTCTGCTGGACGGAGGTTCGCTACCAAAGCAACCGCCACCACTAAGATCTACGCGTTCGGAGCAGCTTCACCCCACGTATCACCCACACGCTCCGGACCGGAGCCGCACGCCAAACGGAGGGGGCGCCTCCTCTCCCCCTCACGAGACGTGCGGCTCCGACACAATAAAAAAGTCCCTCGCCATCACGGCGCGGGACCTTTTCATATATATTTGTTTTATTCGCCAAGTGCCGCTTTAAGATCAATGCGTGCTTTTCGCGCGGCGCTCTCGTATGCTTCGCGCGCTTCACGAAATGCCTCCGTGCGTTTACGCGCGAGACCGTCGAGACCTACACCGAGACGGTTGGCATCCTTGCGGTCACCCTCAAAGGTGCGCTGTAGAGTTTGTAGTTTTTTATTGAATGTTTGACGAATATCTTTTATCTGCTTACCCGATGCACAAGCATCTTGCGCCTCCTTTATTGCTACTTTCTCTCTGGTGCGAAAATCAGCGGCTGCTTTCTCAAGTCCGCCCTTGCGAGAGCCGAGCATATTTTTTACATCCGTTTGGAAGGTATTGATTGCCGCATCGATCGCTGCACGACGTTTGGCTACGGCAGCATCCATCGCGGCACGAAATTTTTCTACCGCTTGTTTTTCGGCGTCAGTATCGGCGCGCTCAAGTAATTTCGCATAGTGCTCTTTACGATTTTCATCCCACTTGTCGCGCGTACCATCAAGGCGCTCGGCAGTTGACGATGCATGCTTGAGAAACTTCTCGAGACGATTATCTTTGAGCCGACGAAATTGTTCTTCACGACTGCCAATGCGTTTTTCGATATTGGTAGAAATACCACTAAGGCGATCACAAAAATCTTTGCTGTTTGGCGTCGAGGTTGTAGTTTGCGCTGCGACACCCAAAGGACCCCCAAGAGTAAGCGCCATGAGAGCAACTGCTATATATTGGGTTGTTTTATTGTTCTTCCGCATAAAAGTTTTGATATGCATCTGCGCCGTCGTCGGCAATAAACCCTGCGATATCGCCATCACCCGAAGCCAAGAGTGCCTCTTCTTCTGAGAAACTCTCAGAGAAGGCCGCAAGGGCGTCATCAGCATTGCCCGTTGCGGGAGGTGCTGCCTGTATGGCCATCATCTGTGGCGCAAGACCTGACTTCATGGCCATACCAGCATCATCGCCTGTACCCTGCTGACTTTCGCTCGTAACCGCGTCTTGGGCGATTTGTGAGAGCCCTGTGAACTCTGGAGCCTTCGCCGGATCACCGGGGCGATTTGCTATAAATATCACGAGTAATAATGCTACGGCCGCAGCAGGTACCGCGATACGCGCGTGTGCCGAGACGACATCAAATGCATATATCAATGAGCCAATAATCGAGGAAACTCCTCGCTTTGAATAACGAGTAGGCGCGGTTTGTGTGACGCGGTCAATGATGCTGGAAAGAAGCACCTTGGGTGGCATCTCGTGGTGCGCATCACGCGCCATCACTTCTACCGCACGCAACGTCTCAATCACCTCATCACGATAATTGGGAAACTTCTTTATAATGTCTTCGGGATGCGCGCCCGCCTCAAACAAGCTCAATACTCGATCAAGCTGCTCTTCGGTCATGGAGTTGTGGTGGATGTTTTTATTCATGAAATCTCCTTGGTAAATTGTCCGCGCAATGCTCTGAGCGCACGGAGCTGCATTTGGCGCACCGCTGCCTCTGTCTTGCCCATAATATGCGCGGTCTCGCGCACGGACATATCGTTGATAAACCGCAATACGATCACTTCACGCTGATCACCCTCAAGCTTTGCGATCGCGTTGTGCGCGAGCGTACGACTTTCCATCTTTGAGACAAGCTCGTGCGGATCGGCATCATTGTCGCGGATGAGAGCTGCATGTTCTATCGGCACATCTTTTTTCTTGCGCCAATAATCAATCAAGGTGTTGCGTGCAATCGTATAAAAGTACGCGAGTGGATCTACTTTTTGCTGTTCAAAACGGCTAACCGACTGAAATGCCTTGATGAATACATTTTGCACGATATCTTCCGTCTCTTCACGCGAACGAACGCGATAAAAAATATAGCGCCAGATGGGGGTAAAATATTCAGCATAAAGTTCGCCGAACGCATCGCGGTCGCCGTCTTTGGCGCGAGCTATAAGCTCACGTGGATCCTTTTTTTTACTTCGATTATCTTCATTCATATTACATAACGGTTATGCGCCAATTTTGTGACTCACCTATCATATCGCCCCCGAACCCTTCTGGAAAGCCGCCATCCGCGCTATACTGGGCGCGCATATGCTTGTTGATGATGTAACCATAAAAGTGCGCGCAGGCAAAGGTGGTAAGGGCTCTGTCGCATTCAACAAAAACGCCATGTCGCTCGGGCCGGTAGGCGGATCAGGGGGGCACGGCGGTGATGTGATCTTTGAGGGGGTCTCTGATCTCTCAATGCTCAATCAGTTTCGCTACAAAAAAGAACTGTCAGCGGAGGACGGGCTTTTTGGCCGCGACCAGTTTCGCGATGGCCACAAGGGTGAAGATTTGATACTCAAAGTGCCCGTGGGCACCGTCATCCATAATCTGACCAAAAAAACCGATCACGAGCTAACCCATATCGGTGAACAAATCGTCATCGCAAAGGGCGGCTTCGGGGGCAAGGGCAACTTTCATTTCAGATCATCCCGCAATACCACACCAACCCAATTTCAACCGGGACTGCCGGGCGAAGAGGCCAACTTGCGCCTCGAGCTCAAGCTCATCGCTGATGTGGGATTCATAGGATTTCCCAATGTAGGCAAATCAAGTCTGCTCAATGAGCTCACGCGCGCGCAGAGCAGGGTTGCGAACTATCCATTTACCACGCTCGAGCCACACCTCGGCGTTTGGTATGACCTGATACTTGCCGACATCCCCGGCCTTATCGAAGGCGCATCAGAGGGCAAGGGCCTCGGTATTAAATTTTTGCGCCATGTGGAACGTACCCGTGTGCTGTTTCATTTTATATCTGCTGAATCAGAAGACCCAGCAAGTGACTATACCGTGATCCGCAAAGAGCTGGGCCGCCACAGTAAAGAACTTTTGGAAAAAACCGAATATCTTTTTGTCAGCAAGAGCGATACAAAAAATGATAAAGAACTCAAAAAAATAATCACTGCGCTCAAAAAGAAAAATAAAACCGCCTCACTCCTCTCAATCCACGACCCTGACGCGATCAAACGCGTGGAGAAAATACTACAAAAAATAGCTAAAGAAAAATTTAAGGCCGCCTAGGGCCGACCAAATATTTCGTTGAGTTTTTTGGCGGTCGCCACGCCCACGCGGCCCGTGGGCTCTGCGCCGCCGAGGACTTCTGCGGCGTGACGCCGCTGAAACATACGCACCGCAAGCTCGGTACACGCGCCAAACGATCCCGTGAGCGGACAGTCAACGAGTGATTTACCAGGTGGCGGATAAAGGCCGTCTTTTTTGAGGGCCGCCTGCAGTGCTAACACGCTCGCCGAACCCTTGAGGCCGCGTTCAAGTCCATCAGACCAGCGGTGCGGCAAGAGTGCCGTCTGGGTAATAGTATACGAGGGCGAATTTTTCTCAAAATGTTTTTTGACTGCGCGATAGGTCTGAAATGCAAGCTCCTGCATCATGGGCGCGCGCGTTGCCGCATAGACATACTGCGGTTCGTAGATATAACCGTATTCAATGAGTACTGACGCACTCTTGAGTGAGCCGTTGGCACCAAGCGCTATGAGCTCTTGGTCTTCGATGATGCCGTCGCGCTCGAGTGGTAAGGTGCTGGGACCAACCGTATTTTTTAATGTATCAAAAAGCGTACGCGCAAGATCTTTACTGGCATCGGCATTGCCATACTGCCGCTCTGGTACATAGATTGAAAAGCCCGTGTGATCGCCCACGCGACCGCGATGCCCCGGATAATCATTGAAATGTATATGCAAGACAATATCGATGTCATTTTCATTGGCCCACTTGTTGATACCGTACAAACGAAACGCAATCTCGCTCGTCACACTATTGCGCTCAATCGATACATTGCGGCTCAAAAAGTTATGCGCCTTGAGCGTTTCCATCTTTTTTATCGCGATATTTTTGAAAACAATAATATCATCGCGATGCTTGGCAAAATAATCTTGAAAAACAGGTGCATACTTGCCCGTAGCGGTATCACGCGCGGTAATAGTCTCAAACCGCGGATCTTTTTTAAAATATACCTCGAGATTACGTGCCGCCTCGAGCGTCAGGTCGGATTCGCGTATATGGCGCCACTCGCCGCCCCCGTAGTCATTGTCATGCCCCGGCACGATAAGTATCTTGACCTTTTCAGTCATGTAGGCCTTGTGAAGATCGGGCGTACTTATGGTGATAGGGAAAACGGAGCTCAAAAGTCGATCAGAGACCGCAAACCCTAAGCTATCACCGACCAGCATCACAAACACAAAGGCAGCAAACAAGAGCCCTGCGAGTGATAGAAAAACAGCAAAAGCGCGCAGCATAGTAGTACCTTCTATTGTACACTACCTGCTTGAAATTCCTGTGGATGTGCCGTATGATTGAGAGCATATTATTCCGGCGTAGCTCAGTGGTAGAGCGGCTCGCTGTTAACGAGATGGTCGCAGGTTCGAATCCTGCCGCCGGAGCTTTGATGTCAAGTCTAATGAACGGTGGGGCAAAGAGTAAAGTCGTTTACTCTTTGCGGTCACTCATCCATGCCACGGAGCAAGATATAAAAAAAACATCCCCATTTCTGGAGATGTTTTTTTATAGCTACGGATTATTTCTGATTGCTTTTTTCGGTATGTTCCGCCGCCTTCTCTACATGCTCTTTCGCTGCTACCTGATGCGTCTCGCCTGCCTTTTTCTCAGCGTCTACAGCTTTAGCATCCGCATTTTGGGCGTCTGCGTCTTTCATTTTTGGATCTATCATAACGTTATTTTTTTGTTATAGACGAATAAGCCTTATGAGACCTTTCTATACCATGGAGCCCTACTGACTCGTAACTTATTACGATTCGATCTAACATAGCTTTTTCTTTGTCCATAATACGCTCTATACTATATGTATGCCATTGAGTATTCGTACCAAAACGCTTGTTCTCATATCAATCGCGCTCATCGCGATTCAGGGAATTATATTATTCTCGATGGATCGTACACCGTTTTGTAAGTGTGGCGACATTGGCCTGTGGGGTGGCGTGTATCTGAACTCACAGATGTCACAGCAATTTGCTGACATCTATACGCCCTCGCATTTTTTGCACGGCGTTGGCTTTTTCTGGATCTTGTGGTTTGTTCGTAAAAAAATACCCATGTCACTCGCCGCCATGCTTGCTATCGCCATCGTAGTAGAGGCGGGCTGGGAGATTTTGGAAAATACTGAGTTTATCATCAACCGCTACCGCTCAGTGACCATCTCGTTTGATTACTACGGTGATAGTATTTTCAACTCACTCTCTGACACGCTCTTTATGATATTTGGATTTTTCTTTGCATGGCGCACGCCGGGCTGGGCGTCCGTCGCCGCAGTTCTTATCTTAGAGCTCGGCGTCTTGTGGCTCATACGCGATAACCTTACGCTCAATATTCTCATGCTTGTCTACCCACTCGATGCCGTACGCATCTGGCAGGCAGGCGGTTGATACGCTACAGTACCCCTATGCCTATTGATCCCGCAAAAAATATCCCTACCGTATTCGTCGTTTTTGGCGCTACGGGTGACCTCATGGCGCGTAAAATCGTCCCCGCCCTCCACCTACTCAATGAGCAGGGCGTGCTCCCCTCGATGTTTCGCGTACTCGGCGTTGCGCGCAAAACACTCACAAACGAAGAGTTCCGCGCGCATGTCTCGGCTATATTAGAAAAGCAAAAGATTGATATAAAAAAATCCGCGGCGTTTCTTGAATCATTTGAATACGCCGAGGGACACTTTGAGCGCGAAGAAGACTACAAAAAAATAGCAGAGCGCCTTACTGCTATCGATGAGCAATGGGGTGTATGCTCCAATAAGCTTTTTTATCTAGCCGTGCCTCCTGACTTTTTTGAGACGCTCGCGCGCAATCTCTCAACGTCAGGCCTCACTGAGCCCTGCAGTCCGGAGGAAGGCTGGACACGTATTATCGTCGAGAAGCCGTTTGGTAAAGACTTAGCGACCGCCGAACGCCTCGATGCACTCTTGGGCACGCTTTATCGCGAAGAGCAAATCTATCGCATCGATCATTATCTCGCCAAAGAGATGTTGCAAAATATTTTGACCTTCCGGTTTTCAAATAATCTTTTTGAGAATAGTTGGTCAAACCGTTTTATCGAACGCATTGATATACGCGTACATGAGAGCATCGGCGTAGAAGAGCGCGGCATGTTTTATGAAAGCGTCGGTGCGCTGCGCGATGTAGGACAAAACCACTTACTCCAAATGCTGGCCTTGGTCACTATGGACCGGCCCGCAAGCTTTGATCATGGTGCTATCCGCAAAAAGCGCGCGGAGATTTTAGAAGAACTCAAAACACTCTCGCCCGCCGAAATCCCCGAGGCAACGTTTCGCGCGCAGTACATAGGATACCGATCAATTACAGGAGTATCGGCGGATTCTGATGTAGAGACCTATTTTAAAATACGCGCGTATCTCAAAGCTCCGGCGTGGAGGTCTGTACCAATCTTTATCGAAAGCGGTAAGCGCCTTGGCCCCGCGCAAAAAGAGATTATCGTCACCTTTCGCCACACTACACCATGTTTTTGCCCTGCTGACGGACCGCATCACAAAAATACCGTCACCTTCGCACTCGAACCCCATGAGGCAATACGTGTGGCATTTTGGTCAAAAAAACCCGGTTTTGATTTTGGTACTGAACCGCGCGCGCTCGATTTTCTTTATCGTGATAGCAAGCGCAAAACGCAGTATGTCGAAGAGTATGCAAAACTGCTCCGCGACTGCATCACGGGCGATCAGACACTCTTTCTCTCAACCGAAGAGATTAAAGCCATGTGGCGTTTTACCGATCCTATTATTGATGCGTGGCGCACGGGTGCGGTACCACTCGCCTCCTATGCGCCCGATACTACTGATATCACCAAAGAGGCATCGCGCGTTGAGCGCTGGAGCGAAAGCATTTCTAGCACGGAACGTGCGATTGGCATTATAGGTCTTGGCAAGATGGGCAAAAACCTCGCGCTGCGTCTTGCAGAAAAAGGCTGGCGCGTCGTAGCGTATGACCCCGCATTTGCAGGCGAGCTTAGTGGCATTGAAATCGCCCCATCGCTCAAAGATCTTGCGAATATCCTCCCCTCACCAAAAATCATCTGGGTGATGACACCCGCAGGTAGTACGACTGAAGAAGTCATCTTGGGTAAAAGCGGGCTCTCGGCGCTGCTCGACAAAGGCGACACAATTATCGACGGTGGCAACGCGCTCTACAAAGACTCACAACGCCGCGCGCAAGCGCTCGAAAAACTTGGCATTGAATTTCTTGATATCGGTACTTCGGGCGGGCCTGCGGGTGCGCGCAACGGCGCATCACTTATGATTGGCGGCAGGCGTGAGGTATTTGAAAAACTTGAAGGACTCTTTCAAGATTTGGCGGTAGGCGGCGGCTATGTATATGCGGGTAGCGCGGGTGCGGGGCATTTTGTAAAAATGGTACACAACGGTATTGAGTATGGCATGATGCAAGCACTTGCCGAAGGTTTTGCAATACTCAAAGCATCAGATTACAAACTTGATCTCTCAGAGATAGCTGCGATCTATAACCACGGAAGTGTCATCGAATCGCGCCTTACGGGCTGGCTCCAAGATGCACTCGAAATCTATGGCGACGATCTGCTAGAAATCTCAGGCTCAGTCGCGCATACTGGTGAGGGCATGTGGACAGTGGATGCTGCACGCGAAATGAACATCAAAGCAAAAGTAATCGAAGACGCACTTCAATTTCGAATTGAGTCAGAAAAAAACCCAAGCTATACGGGCAAAATCTTATCTGCCCTCCGCAACCGCTTTGGCGGACATGCGGCAAAAAATTAGTATCCTTGGATCTTTTTAGCGCTTTCGTGCTGACGGATTTTTTCGATGGCCTTGGCTTCAATCTGGCGGATGCGCTCACGCGTGACGCCAAATTCTTTGCCTACTTCTTCAAGAGTTCGCACAATACCGTCATCGAGTCCGAAGCGAAGCTTGAGAATCTTTTGTTCACGCGGCAAGAGATCGTTGATGATGTCATTGATATGATCGCGCAACAAACCGCGTGAAGTCTCCTCTGATGGCGAGAGCATCTTGTCATCTTCAATAAAATCGCCGAGTGTTGAATCTTCTTCGTCCTCGCCTACCGGTGTGTAGAGTGATACGGGATCCTGTGAGATCTTCATGATGTAGTAAATCTTTTCTACCGGTAGCATCATCTCGGATGCAATCTCTTCAGGTAACGGTTCGCGACCAAGGTCTTGGGTCAAGCGGCGGCGCACCTGCTGAAACTTTGAAATAGTCTCTACCATGTGCACCGGAATACGAATAGTGCGCGCCTGATCAGCAATGGCGCGCGTGACGGCTTGCCTGATCCACCACGTCGCATACGTTGAAAATTTAAAACCGCGGCGCCAATCAAACTTTTCTACCGCACGGAAAAGACCAATGTTGCCCTCTTGAATCAAATCAAGAAGTGAGAGGTTCGATGAGCGACCTACATAGCGCTTGGCAATAGAAACCACCAAACGCAAGTTTGCCTGCGTAAGACGGCTTTTGGCATCTTCGTCGCCCTTCTCAATGCGCATCGCGAGTTGGCGCTCTTCTTCGCCCTTCAAGAGCGAAATACGCCCGATCTCACGCAGATACATTTGTACCGAGTCCTGCGAGCTATCTTTTTCAAGGCGTGGGATGGCCGAGGCGCGCTTGCCTTTTTTTGCGGCAGGCGCTTTTTCGTCTACCTCGATGAGCTCTTGGGCTTCCAACACATCAACGCCACCTGTCGCAAGACGTGAATATAAATCTTCGAGGAGCATAATATTGTCTTCGATGGTTGGGAATGCGCCTAAAATTTCTTTGTAGGTGATAAACCCGCGCGCCTTACCTTTGCCCACAAGCTCATCCATCTGCGCCTCAAGTGTGAGTTTCTTTTTTTCTTGTTTGGGCGCAGTTTTTGTCTTACCCGCTTTTTTGGGCTTAGTTTTTTTGACGGGAGTTTTTTTAATCTTTGGCTTTGCTTTTGGCTTAGCGCTTTTCTTTTTTGCCTTTTTGGTCGCCATAGTTTAAATGATGTATTGCGGTTGCTAAATGAGTAGTAAGCGTTTGAAACTCTGCCATCAAAGCATTCGATGCCTCACGATCACCTACACGTTCGAGCTCAGCGATCTCTTCACGAAGGCGGATCAACTTGTCCTTGATAGATAACTCGCGCCACGAATGTAGCAGACCGGCAAATTCTTCACTGCGATCGGGCAAGTGCCCCGAGAGTATTTCTGCTTCCAAGAGATAGCGGTTTGCCGCGCCCCGCACATCTTCTGGAAACTCTCCTAAAATCTCCTCAATCGTAGCCGAGGGAGCGCGCTTTGTCAAAGCAGAAAATATCTCCGCTGTCACTGCAAGGGCGCACTCATGACGTTCTGGGAGATCGCCTAAAGCCGCTAACTGCGGCTCAAGGAGTAAATAGCCAGCCATGCGCTCTTCGAGCTTGGCCTTGCGCGATTGCGCGACCTCGGGGGCAACGCGTGCCTCTTGGGTAAATGCGGGCGCCTCAGAGGAACCCGCCTTATACTTGCCGAGCTCGCGCCACAGCGCATCTTCGCGTACACCCAGCACGCGTGCGAGCTCGGAGACCCAGTGTGATTTTTCTATCTCGTTTGGCAGGTCAGCGACCAGCGGCAAAATCTCCTCACCTATTTTTTTCTTGGCGATGGGATCGGATGGCGATAGACCCGCAGACGCGCGCTTGAGGAAAAACGCGATACTCTCTACCGAACCATCGACAAATTCGCGCCAACGCGCAGAACTTTGCATCACAATATCCGCAGGATCCTTGCCGCCCTCAATCGGCACGATGCGTACATGAAAGTCATGCTTGTGAGCTAAACCTACCGCGCGCCGTGATGCCTCAACGCCCGCGACGTCCACATCAAATGAAAAGATCGCCGTATCCGTCAGACGGCGCAATATACCCATATGCGAGTCAGTGAGCGCGGTACCTGATACCGCAACCGTATTAGTGACACCCGCCTGATGCGACATGATGCAGTCCATATATCCTTCAACGATTACCGCGCGCTTGTGGTGATGAATCTGTGACTTTGCCTTACCAAAACCATACAAATATCGCGACTTATCGTAGAGCGGTGTTTGTGGTGTATTAATATATTTGGCAGCCTCTGCACTCTTTGACGCTTCACCGAAAATACGCCCGCCAAACCCGATCACGCGGCCCGTAGCATCTTCGAGTGGGAAGATGATGCGCGAGCGAAACCTGTCATACGGCCCGCGCGAACCCTGCACGGAGAGCCCTGCCTTATCAATCTCGGCGGGCGTATAGCCTTGGCGCGCCAACTGTTCGCCAGCAGCGCGCCAGCTATCAGGCGCAAATCCAATGCGAAACTGAGCGACTGATTCGGGCAGCACTCCGCGATCAGCAAGATACTTTTGTGCATCAGGTGTTTGTGTAAGATTTGTCTCAAAGAATTTTGTTGCATCTTCGAGGAGTGCCAGTAATCGAGCTTTTTCTGAATGCTCTTTGGGCTGATACCCATCGAGTACTACACCCGTACGCTCAGCGAGCATACGTAGCGCCTCGGGGAATTCAACGCCTTCGATCTCCATGACAAATGCAAAAATATCTCCCCCCTTGGCACAGCCAAAGCAATGCCACGTGTCACGCGCGGGCGATACATAAAACGACGGGGTTTTTTCTGAATGAAACGGGCAACGCGCCTTAAAATTGATACCTGATTTTTCAAGCTTCAAATATCCTGAGACAAGCGTGAAGATATCGAGACGCGACTTGATGTCAGTAGTATTACTCATAGATTCTCCGTCATATCAGGAGACTTAGTCTTTGGTCCGTGAAATGCTAAAACACCGATCGATGCGAGAATCGACCCTACGACACCTACCGCATGCGTGAGGATATAAAGCTGTGCGGTATCCGCAGTCCAGTACAGGGCGCTAAAACCCCAAGTTGCGGCGGCTGCGGCCAAGACGAGCGAACGACGGCGCACAAAGAGTGATTGGCTAAACGCGTGATATAAAAAGAATAGACAAAATGCCACCGCACCCACCATGCCCGAGCTTTCGTTGACCGCAGCAATTTGCGGATATGCTGGGTGCACAAACGCGTACTCTGACGCACCTGTACGAAATTCGCCTACCACATCAGCAAACAGAATCGCTGAGATAACAAGCGCAACAGCAAAAATAACCCAAGCAAAGTGCGCAAATTTTTCTTTGACTGCTACAAGCGACATCAGCGCAAAGATGGAAACGAATGGCTTCCAGAGAAAAGCGTTAAGAAAAAAGAGAAGCGTTTTAGTCTCATTGTTCGGAAAAAAATAAAAGAGCACGATGATAAGCCAAAAGTTTATCGCATCAACACCGGTCGCAAGATCCAAGTACAAAAAGGGCTTGTCTTTACGTTTGCGTAAAAAATGCACCGAGATAGCGGAAAACGCAAGCGCGTGCACTAAAAACCCTACAAGCGTGAAGAGTGGATAAGGAGGATATGCCGACATATCACCTATTCGTTAAAACGAAACAAATGCAGCTTACCTACGCGAATCAAATCGCCCGCGCGCACCAAGTCTGCCTGATCGCCCAGTACTTCATCTGCGCCGCCATTGATGCGACGTATCGCGCGCTGTGAGATAAGTGTACGAATTTGAGAGCGAGAATACTCGTCGCCCAACGCGCGCATGAGTGCATCGAAGAGTGGCGCGGGCAGTACCTTCATACGAATATCGATAGCATCGGCATCATTGAATTCTTTACGAGAAAATTTGCGCTCAAACGCGGAGCGCGCATCTCGCGCGGCTTTTTCACCGTAAAAGAGCGAAACAATGAGCATACCGAGCTGCTTTTTTGACTCCAAAGGATTTTTCTCGATAAATACTCGAAGTTCATCGAGCTCGTCTTGGCGAATATCACCAAAACTAACAAAATAACTTTCTAAAATCGAATCAGGAATACTCATGATAAGGCCAAACTGATCCTCTACTGACGCCGAGAGTGCTATGTAATTACCGAAACTCTTTGACATCTTGCGCCCATCACCCGCCGTACCCTCGATAAGTGGTGCGGCCAATACCACCTCGGGTTGCAGACCTTGCGCCTCCATGATCGAGCGTGCCTGCATAAAGTTTAAAAGTTGATCGATGGCACCCACCTCAATATCAGCTTTGAGATGCACCGAATCAATACCCATAAGTGAGGCGTAGTTTGCCTCGCGAAGACTTACGGGCGAGCCAGCTTTGAGGCGCGCGCGAAAATCTTCACGCTGCGAGACCTCACCGAAACTCACGGCGCTGATCATCTCAAAAAATTCAGCGAGACGCATGCGGGAAAGCCATTTGGAGTTTTGGTGTACTTTTGTTTTTTTGAGATCTAAGATCGGTGAGATTTGTTTGGTATAGGTCTTTATGTTGGCAGTTATCTCTTTGTCAGTAATTTCGCGGCGCCTATCAGTACGGCCAGAAGGGTCGCCTATCTTGCCGGTAAAATCGCCGATGATAAAATGCACCTCGTGACCCGCCCGCTGAAAAAGACGTAAGATCATCAGAGGAACCGCGTGCCCGAGGTGAATCTCGGCACCTGTCGCATCAATACCAAGCTTAACGCGTAGCTTACGCCCCGCGCGAAGCGCTTTCTCGAGCCCCTCACTAGTCACTACCTCGCGGCACTTGGGGACGAGGAGCGCCAAAAAATCATCAGCAGATATCTTGCTGAGCGGCTCCCGAGAGCGACCATAGAGTAGGTCAAACCATTGGCCTTCCATAGTGATGAGTATAACGGCTTTTTGGTATCTTTCAAAACGCTGAGGATGATATAGTAGACCTGTGTATGCCTTCGTAAAAAAACATTGGGCGCTGGGATCAATCCTACTCTTGGGCATCATAATCCATCTCGTCCCGCTCGTACGCTTTGGCGCGCAGGGCCTCGGCTATGATAGCGGTTTTTACAGGCGCCATCTTATAAAACCGCTCGTATCATTCCCAAACACCCCTACACCCGGACTTGGCGATGACGCGCTCCTACCACGCATGGCGCTCGATGCTCTCCGCGCACTCCAAATACCGCCCGATATCATTCTTTTCGGCTCGCATATGATGCTCTGGGCGCTCGGCGCGCTCACTCTTTTTGTAGTTCTGAAGAAGTTTGCTGACGCGCGCGCGGGCTTGCTCGCCGCACTTCTGTTTACTATCTCGCCGCTACAATATGTCACCTATTGGTTTGTGCTCTGGAAGCACGCGTTTGCGTTGCCATTGTTTTTTTTGTTACTCGCGGCACTCGAACGAAAATCATACTGGGCAGTCCTTCTAGCGCTCGCGCTCTCGCTCAGCCACAATACGACTTCGGCATTTGCCATCATGGTACTTGGCGTTTTTCTTATCATGCAACCACGCGCGTGGCGCACTACGGGTAGTGCGCTTGCGGTTCTAGTGAGCAGTTATCTCGCCCTACATCCTCTGGCTGGTGAATACGCATCGGGAAACCTCGTGGGTGTTTTTATACCCGTAGAATATTTTCTATGGAACATAGCGCCGCTCATGCCTCTTGCGCTCGTGGGAATGGTGACGATCACGCAAAACCGCTCATCACTCTTTGCTTTTGCGCTCACGGCACTCGCCTTCCCACTCGCACAGCTTCCTTTTTGGGAACGCATATTAATTTTTGCTGATATAGCGCTCATCATCATGGCGGCACTCGGTCTTGTCTCTATCATCCGCTGGATTGTGGCACATCGCGAAACAAAGACAACATCGGGCTCGGTGCTCGTACTCGCACTACTCCTTGGCTCATACTTGGCACTGCTCAATAATCGCATGCGCGATTGGGAACCATTTGAAGCACCGTATGCGGCCCGTAGCGATATACAAAAAATAGTGACACACATCATGCCCGACCAAAAAATATTAACCACTACCGAACTTGCGCCGTGGGTATTTGGCTGGACTACCAACAAAGTTATTGCCCCCGGCCTGTTAGGTGATCCGCACAATCACGAAGAATGGATCCAATACTGGGGAGACCCAAACCATCCGGAAGCAAAAGATTTTCTCGATACTTACGGCGAGCGGTTTTATTTCTTCATCCCGCCCGACGAGCAAAACGCATTTGTCCCGAAGGACAAATGCGTTCGCAAGCTTACCGAATATATCGCGGAGTACTACTGTGCTGTCCCCTGAGCTGCTGGTGCGCCAGATTGATTATAGCGAAGCGGGTAACCATAGCCGGCGAGAATCTTAAGCCATCCACCATCACGCTTGCCATAGCGCACATTGATAGGAGTATTACTGCCTGCCGCAGTCACGAGGACTTCTTTAGCATCATGAATGCGTACTGATACTTCGGGTGTACGATTGCCGACCGCCACGCGCCCCGTGCGAGCAATGCTGCCGTAGAGCCCGAATCCCTGTTGAGTTGCGGCACTATACACTGGTAATTGCATATCAGAAAATGTGACGATGGTATACTCAGCCACTGACCGAACGGATACCGGTTGTTTGTAATAGTATTCACAGTTTTGCTGACTGTAACCATACGAAGGTCCTTTTGATGGCCTGCAGCTCCAATAATTAAGACTGAAATTACGCAAACCATTCTCTTCTTGGCTTGCCTTGGGCACTAAGCGTACTTTGAATTCAATTTGCTTGAGTTCGGTACGATCAGGCGCGAATTTTGAATATATATCAAACAAGCCAAGTGTGGTGTTGTACCCACCAAACACTGGCAATGTCTTTGCTTCGTTGACACTTATTTTTACGTACGGTTTAACAGCAAATGAAAATGGAAATGCAAAAGTCACATATCCACTACCGAGTAAAAACGCGACTACAACAATAATAACCGCGCCAACGCCAATCATGAGATCGCGCTGACGTTTTTTGAGAGCTGCCGCACCTCGAGCCATAAAATATAAAATGAGAAATAATGATTATTAAAAGTTCGGTTCGACCCGAACGGTAAAGAAGAGTGTGATCAGCATACCTATGATAAGAAAAACCGCACTAACCAAGAACCATAGGTGAGTACGAGACTTGCGTACAAACACAAAGTTACGGTTTATCTTCCGGATGAAGTTATCAACATCGCGATCGGTGGCTTCACCACCTGTATCACCCGTACGCCGGATGCGATGAGTACCTGCGTACAACTTTATTATATCAAAACGGCTGACAACCCCAACTAATCTGTGCATATCATCAACGACGGGTATGGGGTTGACTCGGTGATGCTCGGCAAAAATCTTTGCTACCTCATCGATTTTCGCGCCTTCTTGTACGGTTAGCGGATCATCATTCATCACGTCTTTGACCGTGAGATCCATGATCTTTTTAAGATCTCCTTTGATAGAGCCTTCGTCTTTGCGATAGACATCGGTATCGCGCATAATTTTTAAAAAAGTCGGCAGATGGATGGCCGACCCTTTGGTGATCAAATCATACTCAGTCAAAATACCAATAACTTTTTTGGCATCATCAACTACCGGCAACCCCGTGAGCCCCCGCTCAAAGAGCAAATTAGCCGCCTCGAGCACGTTAGTATCAGCGCGGAGCGTCAATACGTGTCGCTCCATGATACCATCAACAAGTTCCACGGAAGATTTCATGTGTATAGTATACCATGGCTACATCTCATCAATCACTGGGGGGCGCTTTTGGAGAAAATATGCGAGTATCGCTGAGATAAGCACGCCCTCAAAGGTCACGCCTGCCAAGATAAAAATCGTCTGCTGGGGAAATGAATTGGTCGCACGCAAATAATCGAGGGTATCGCGGATCTCGCCTGCGGGTCTACCCTGCTGCTCAAGACTGCTACGCGCTATCTCGATATTTTTATCCAAAAAAGAGGGGTTGATAAACAAAGTATAGATGAGCATAAAACTCGCCAATATAATAGCCGTGATCATACCCATCAAAAGACCTGATCGTATACCTTGGCGCATAGTCAAAAAACCTCCGCCACGCTCGAGACGCCAACTTTTGAGCGCAAAAAAATAAACTACGAACGGTATAAGAGAAGCGCCGTACCCGGAATACGCGCCAATATCAAGCCGCGTGGTATGGAATCCTAGCAAAAACTCGCCGAGCACATAGAGACTGACGAGTGCACCTGTAAGGGCGCCGAACTTTACCTCAATGCGAATATCATCAGCGATGGTGATCATTTAGCGTAAATACGTATCAATATTTTTCTTATGCTCTTCGTAAGTCTTTGCGCAATATATTTGCTTGTCAGGCGCGTGCAGATAGAAGAGGCAATCAGTCTTTGCAGGAAAGAGTGCTGCACGAATAGCATCGAGACTGGGGTTGGCGATGGGGTGTGGCGGTAAGCCCTTGTTAATATAGGTATTAAATGGCGAATCAATTTTCTTGTCATCGGCTTTGGCGGGCTCCCACCAACCACCATCGGGATTATACGACGAACCATTGTAGTGATCGCGCGTATCGCGCGCATACTGCAGTGTAGCATCGATATCGAGCTTCATGGGATTTTTGGCGAGCAAGCGATTCCACAAAACACCTGCGATAATCGGCATATCGTCTTTGCCACCCGCTTCGCGCTGTATGAGCGATGCGATTTTGAGTAGTGTAGGCCAGCGAATATTTTGCGCGGCCGCCTCTTTGGCGAGTGGCGCAAATTTTTCGTTAAAACGCGCGCGGAGACGATCGGCCACTTGGGCGGTCGAATCATCTTTGGGTATGAGATAGGTGTCAGGAAAGTATACGCCCTCGGTCTCATCAGGTTTTTGTGTGGTGTCTTTGGTGACCCACTCTATCTCCTGCTCACGCGACCAGCCAAGCTTACGCCGCAATACATTTGCCATCTGCTCTTTGCGGTACCCCTCGGGTAGGGTGACCCACACGAGTGCAGGGCCTTGTGAGAAAATATCAGCAAGCGCCCATGCATCAATAGTTTTTGCGATCATATAGCCGCCGGGCTCAATGGCAACCGTGCCATTCCACCAGAGTGCTACGCGAAATGCACGCGGTGATGTGATAAAACCCTCGGACGCCAAGCGATCAATAACCACGCCTGTCTCAGTATCCTCACTAATCGTAAACTGCGTATAAACAATATCACCCTCAGCCGCCTCTGGCGCGCCAAACGAGCCGCGATAAAACCAGAAAGCGGCGCCGACGAGCACGAGGCCAGCAGCAGCGATTATTATTTTTTTGTTGCTGCGAGATTTTTCAGGCATATCAAAATTCTGCCACCGATCCCTCGGTCATATCAATGTATTCGATACCAAGTGGTTCGAGTAGCGTCTTCGGCACAAAACGCGTAGGACCGAGGCGATGGTCTTGGCGCAACATACCATCATGCACAGGGAAAACTTTTTTTGGTTTTACGGCGCGCGCGTAATCAACTGATTCAGAAAGTTTGAGCCACGGTGCTGCAACCGGCAAGGCTAGTATTTCGACGGGCACACCGGGATTATGAAGCGCATCACCCGGATAAAATAATCTACCGCCAATCAAAAAGCCCGTGTTTTGTATGATTGCAATTTCTTTGTGGATATACGCATGTTCATGCCCAAAACTTTTGATAGAAACGTTTTTTACCGAGATCTCGCCACCATCAGCGATCGGCTGGTACGGGATGCGTTCGGCATCAAGTAATTTACCTACACCTTCATGCGTGATAATGATCGTACGAGGATTTTCTGCCAAGAGTGCCTTGAGCGCCGGCATGTGCATATGATCTTGATGTTCATGCGTGATCAAAATCGCATCGAGATCGCGTACATCGGGCGTTTCATTATAATTGCCAGGATCAGTGAGTATGCGTGCACCCGCCTCTTCTATCAAGAGGCAACAATGCCCAAACTTGGTGATGTTCATTAAGTCCTAGTCATTGCTTTATAACCATTTTCGATTTCTTGCCTTCATGCGCACGAGCGACTTGTGATTTTGAAAGATGCAGATATGAAAGATTTGGGTCGCAATAATGCCTGCCTGATGTAATCTTGCCCTTGTCCATTTCTAAAACAAGTACGAGCGGCGTACGATATATTTTTTTGGTCTTAGGGTCTGGATAACTTTCAATGAGTTCTACCATCACCACGCCATCACCCTCGGCGATATTCTTGATATCATATTCGCGCCCCTTGATAGGATAACTCTGGCGCATTTCTTTTTTGATATTTTTGCCGGTTTTAGGAAACAGCACGCCCTTGCGCGGAGATTTATATACCCATGTCATCGAGTAGTTATCGCCCATCTTTTTGAGTGCAGCCTCAACGCTACCGCGCACTTCATCGTGCAGAATATCAAGAACAGTTTTTATATTTTTACTTAATTTCTTTGACATAACCTTACTATACATGAAAATGCCGCTCTCCGAGTACTGTGTGCTCGGAGAGCGGCGAGATTATGGAAGAGGACCGAACTGTGGTCAGGCGGCTTGGATGGCCTCGCTGGGAACGACGAGCGACCCGTAGCCCTGATCCTGATACCACGCCTCGGTCGAGAGCATCGCGGAGGCGAGGAAGTCCTGCCCGAAGCGATGCCAGGCGGAATACAGACGCGCGAAGGCGACCTTGATGTTGCCGTCGCGGTTCTCTTCGAGCGCATCCATGAAGCTTCCCTTCGACTGGGCGAGGATGGCGACGCCGTTGCGCAGGACGGTGGTCCTTCGCGCAAGCTCGTGCGCCTGCTCACCGAGGTCAGAGAGCACCGCGCCGAAGCCGCGGTTCAGGCGGATGCCGAGGATGCGATCGAAGCTCTCGCGGTCGACGATGCCCTTGATGACCATGCCCGCGCCGACGACACTCCAGTCGATGTTGTGCGTAGATGCGAGCTCCTCGAACCCGCGAGTGCGCATGGCCACATCGAGCTCGGTAGCACGCGACATGACCTGGCCGAGGTTGCCACTCGACATCTCGAGATGCTCGACGATCGGGTCACAACTCGCATCCCGACCCCCGTGCTCCGCGAGAATCTTGTCCTCGAGCGCCACGTTGGCGAGCTCCAGATGACTCCGGGCTGCGCTCACGGCTCGCGAGAGACGTGTCGACTCCGGAAGCCAGTTCCGGCACGGTTGGTGGTTTTGTCCACCCATGATGAAAACTCCTTCTGTATGTTCGGCCCACAATAAAAGGGGCGGTTCCACCAGCAAAATATCACGATATAACTACTCCGTCAAAGTATCGTGGCTAGCTCTTCTTTCGCTCTTCATAAATACCAAAGATGTTGCCCTCGGTGTCATTGAAGTACGCGAGCCACGCGATATCAGAGACAGGCATTTTGGGCACTACGTTTTTGCCACCTGCCGCCTCGATCTTTTTGGTATATTCATCAACACTCGTGACATCGATAGTACACACAAACGCAGTGACGCAATCACCCGCCTTAGGCGCGGGGCCGCGGCGAAACAAAAGACCGCCACTGATACCGGGCTGCTCTTTGGGTCCGGTGATCACCATCCAGTAACGATTTTCCTCTGCGGCTGGTGGATCCATGACCCACTCTTTGATCTCCCATCCAAAAAGATCCGAATAAAACTTTGCCGCCCGCGTGGGATCTTGGGCGTGTATTTCAAAATGTATAACTCTATTCATACCACCAGTATAGCGCTGCTGATGTATTCGCGCTAACGACGCGCAGGGAGCCAATCCATCAAGCGCTTGCGATGCTTTTCGATTGACCACTCGTCTTTATTTTTGAAAAGCGTGGGGTGAAGTTTTTGAAAATCTTTGAGATCTTCTGATGATGCCTGCGAGAAACCCGCGGGAATGCTTTTGTTGTACGATTCAAGAAAAGCCCCGAGAGTTGTCATTTCTTGATTGCCTTCCAACACCAGATCGCGGCGTTTAGCCATGACACAAGTATGCCACAAAATACCCCGAAAAACAAGGACTCAAATATCCTTTGCCGGCCCTATCCTTTTATGAAAAGTTCGAACTCATCAAGATCTTCGCCGGGTCCTGCGGGGATCAGATTGAGCTCTACCGGATCACCATTCCACGTAGCTTTGATGATAGCTTTTTCTGACGCCTGAAATTCTACCTTGAAACGCGCGGGCGTGAGTACTTGAGCACATGCATCGGCACTAGAAGACGCAATAAATCTGACAGTCACCTGCTCTGGCATTGATTCGGCAACGAGCGCATCAGTGGCCAAGATATGACACGGTGTAGGTACATTGGCCTCACCCGCAATAATATGCCTGCCATCTTTGTACTGATGTTTAGCATTGATGGTTTCGTGTTGCGCTACGGGTGGTGGTGGAGTTGGCTCGGCTGGTTGACTATCATACCGTATGGTGTAGTAGATAAGTGCACCCAAAACGACGAACGCGATAATAACAAGCAATGGTATCCAAATGTTTTTGTTCATATATATAGTATAACGCTAGCTGGCAGCAAAAAGAAAACCTGCTATGATAGCGGGGTTGGAGAGGTGCGAGAGTGGTTTAATCGGCAGTCCTGGAAAGACTGTGTACCTTTACGGGTACCGAGGGTTCGAATCCCTCCCTCTCCGCAATCAGAAAAACAAAGCGCTGGTAGGCGCTTTTTGTTTTTTTGATTAGTGCTAGTATGGAAGGGATTCGAAGGGAATTTTGCGCCACCGGTTCGAGCAAGAATTCCCCGGGTTGCGTGTGGAACGCAACGAATCCCTCCCTCTCCGCCAAATTGGCAACTTTGAACCCGCACAAAATAAGGGTTATGTGCCAAGATTATCAATATGAAGTTTAAGAACGACAAATTTCGCAAAACCAGAGGTGGCTACACCAGACTACTAAAGATAAGCTGTGAAAAGTGCGATTCTTCAATCTGTCTTTATCAAAAAGATGGTCCAGGCAACCTGCGGCGAATGTATATTGATCGGATAATCGACCCTGCAGTTTCTATCTCTCGAAAAGATCTCTCCTGCTCAAAAGGTCATCAACTTGGAGTCAAAATCATTTATCAAAAGGAAAAGAGGCCAGCTTTTCGTATCTTTGTTGATTCCGTCACAAAGAAAGTCATAAAGGGTAAATGATTATGGCTAATTGGTACCAAAGAACTATAGTCCCGCGTCTCCTGAACTCCGAAATGGGTTCAAAAGAGCTTGAGGAAATAAGAAAAGTAGTCCTTAAAGACGCTTCTGGAGTTGTTCTCGAAGTTGGTGTTGGTCCTGGCTACAACCTCTCGCTATATAAAAATATCTCGAAACTCTACGCACTTGAGCCTTCAAAAGAACTGATCGAGATTGCCACAACCCGCGCGAAGTCGTTGGCATTTCCTATTGAATTTCTAAATACAGGAGCAGAAAGGATTTTGCTCCCTGACCAGTCTGTGGATACGGCTGTGTCAACATGGACGCTTTGTAGTGTTAACGACCCACGCAAGGTATTGCAGGAAATTAAACGAGTACTTAAACCCGAGGGCAAGTTTGTTTTTGTTGATCATGGTGCTTCGTCTAATACCACCATTCGAGCAATACAAACTATTTCAACATCAGTCACTAAATATTTTACTGGTAACTGCCATTACAATCGTCCACTTGAGAAGCTAATCAAAGAAGCCGGATTTACTATCGAGAAAATGAAGCATCCTGCAGAGCGGTTTAAGCCGTTGATTTATAACTATCAAGGTATTGCAAAGAAATGAACATCCAACTCTGGTTCATGCAGACTTCTCTAATCTTTGCTATTATATGAGTATGAAAAACGCCTCCAAAAAAACCGTCAAAAAGGAGTTTTCCGCGAAAGAAATTGAGGCCATCTTTAAGGAAATGAGGCCAGCAGAGAAAGTTTTCACACCTCTACCGGTGCCAGAAAACGGAAATAATATTTCTGATAGATGGATAGTAACAGGTGGCTCGTCGAAGCAAAATAACAGGCTCATTGAGGTATCAACATGGCAGACTGGACAGGTATCTTAAATGAACTGCAGGCAAGCAGAGGTGATTTTGACGGCATTCGCAGGAAGTATTTAAAGCGCCTCCAAACTTATACAAAGCGAAATGTAATCGCTTACTATAGTGGTTGGCTACAAAAGAATGGTGCTCCAAATCTCGGAATAAACGATTTAGACAAGAATGCCTTCATGGCAACAATCAAGGGACTTGATCGAACAAAAGGTCTTGATCTAATACTTCATACTCCAGGAGGTGACATTGCAGCAACGGAATCAATCATCGATTATTTGATGACGATGTTTGATGATATTCGCGTAGTAGTTCCACAGCTCGCGATGTCGGGTGGTACGATGATAGCGTGTTCCGCTAATAAAATCTTGATGGGGAAACATTCGAGTCTCGGGCCAATAGATCCACAATTCAACACTCCTTACGGAATGGTGGCTGCTCACGGTGTTTTGGAAGAATTCAAGAAAGCGCATGAAGAGATTAAAGCCGATCAGACAAAAGTATTTGTATGGCAACCCATAATCGCGAAATATACGCCGACACTTGTTGGGGAGTGTCAGCAAGCTCTTAAGTGGGCTGAGGATATTGCAAGGGAGAAACTCGGTATCAGGATGTTTGCGGCTGTTACCGATGCAGCTGATAAAAAAGCAAAGATCGACAACATTATCAAAGAGCTGGGCGATCACTCTGTGAATTTGTCGCACGGCCGACATCTTTCTTATGCAAAGTGCGTTGAGATAGGTCTCGTTGTCGAACGTCTTGAAGATGATCAGACACTTCAGGAAAATGTGCTCTCTGTACATCACGCAATGATGCATACGCTTGGAGGAACATTTGCCTCAAAGATTGTTGAGAATCATAAAGGATCGGCTGTTATCTTGCAGGCTGCGGTTACAAAGTAGTTAGAAGAGCTGGTAATCAACTTCGTTTTTACTCTTAACCGATTTTGGTTTTGGCACCTCAAACCATTCAGGGTGAATTTTGTAGATAGTTCGTAGTTTCTGTATACTTTTATCAAGATCCTCGAATTTGAGCCGTACTTTCGGTTCAAAGTTCCGGGCATCGTCCCCGCCAAAAGAGAAAATTTTATTGAATAGACCTAAATATATTACAATCATTTTATGTACAACGCCCAAGACAGATATGCATCATATAAGAGGGCGACTATGTATTTCATCATATATTCAGTCATTCTTTTTGTTATAACTGATGTGTATCTTTTAAGCATTAAAACTCCTCTATATTTCCTCATAGGATTCTCGCTTTCTGGTATATTAGCTGCGTTATTTATGATTACCCAACATAAAATAGAAACCGATCTAAATCCTAATTTTTGGATACTGAATATAGCAATTGAGGTTATTGGTTATTATATATACACGCATACACTATTTTATTTATTCTATTTAATATAAATCTAAAATACTTAGTGTTATTTAAAAAAAACTTTATATGATTAAAAAAATAATACTTAACCTAGTAGACAGCTAAACAAAAAAAGCGCCCGAGGGCGCTTTTTGGTTTTTGTTACTTTTTTTAGCGAGGCATCATGCCGCCGAGTTTTGAGGCGAGCTGGGTTTGCATCTTTTTGTTGGCATCATTGAAGGCGTCTTTGAGCGCGCGTTCTTGATCAATCTGCGAAAGCTCTGGGTTGAGTGAGATTTCCTCTACCATCAGAGTGCCATTGATGGTCACCTTCACGCCATTACGCTCGGCCGTCACCCGCTCACCCGCCACCATCTGCTGCATTTTGCGCAATTCGTTTATCTGCTTGAGTTTGTCGAACATATTAAGAAACTCGTACTACTGATAATGCATTGGTCTTGCCTACATCACCCAAGCGCGTGCCAGATACAAATACTACCTTGTCACCTGACTTGATGTAGCCGCGTGCCTTTAGCTCTGCTAAAGATTTTTTCTCAAGATCAGCGACCGTCTTGATGCCTTTGATTACGATAGACGTCACCCCCCATACGATAGAGAGACTGCGTGCAATGCGTTCATTGGCTGCCGATGCAATCACGCACACATGCGGGCGGTAGTGTGACACGGCCTGTGCCGCACTTCCGGTAGCCGTACCTACCAAAATAGCATTGGCATCTACTTGTTCGGCAATATATTTGGCAGATTTCGGCACTGCCACCTTAATCTCACGATATTCTTCTTTTTCATCTAAAAATACGGGGCCTACGTCTTTTTCAGTCTCTTCCAAAATATTGTTCATCATACGCACCGCCTCTACCGGATATTTGCCTGATGCAGATTCCGCTGACAACATCACGCCATCTGCCGAATCATACACGGCGTTAGCTACGTCACTGACCTCCGCGCGCGTGGGAATAGCATTTTGTGTCATACTCTCGAGCATTTGCGTTGCTACAATCACGGGCTTCATCGCCTTGTGTGCTTTCTCAATAATCTCTTTCTGACGCATGGGCAGCTGCCAAAGCGGCGTCTCGATACCCAAGTCGCCACGCGCTACCATAATCGCGTCAGATTCATTGATGATATCTTCGAGGTTTGTGAGTGCCTCGGGTCGTTCAACCTTGGCGATAAGCTTTATGGGAGCACTGCCTATCAGTTTGCGTGCCTCACGCATATCATCACCATTGCGTATAAATGATACCGCGATGAAATCAACTTTTTGCTTGATCGCATACGCCATATCACTCTTATCTTTTTCTTCAAAAATATTGGTACGGAGTTTGAGCTCGGGCACATTGATGCCTTTATGAGAAAAGAGCGTGCCGCCTCGCAATACCTTGGCTACAAACTGTTTACCTAAAATACCTTTGGTACCTACTATCTCGAGCAAGAGCGAGCCATCATCTAAAAACACGCGGCTACCCTTCATGGCACCCTTGGCAAAAATTGGTGATGGCACAGGGATAGCGCCGCCCTCGTATTTTGAAATAGTCGTATCAAGCATGACCTCGGTATCATCGCGCAAGAGCACGCCCTCTTTGGGTAGTGATCCTACGCGCATCTTGGGACCTTGGAGATCCGCGATAATGCCGATAAATTTGCCCGTCTGGCGCTCAATCTCGCGAATGAGCTTGATGCGGCGGCCATGATCAGCTTGAATACCGTGCGAAAAATTGAGACGCGCGGCACTAATACCCTCACTCACGAGACGCAAAAGCATCTCCCGCGATTCTGACGCGGGTCCAATGGTTGCGATGATTTTTGTCTTGCGTGTTACGTGCATATGTTTAATCAATCTTCATGCCACGCAAAATCCGCACACGATCTTCAATGGGCGGATGTGTCATAAACATCTTGGTAAGCCACGACGTTTTTTTCTCTTTACCCTGATAAGGGTCATCGAGCCAGAGATGTGCGGTGGCATGGTTTGCCTGCGCCATCTGCGTATGATCTTGTGCGAGCTTTTCGAGAGCAGAGGCAAGCCCTTCTGGATAGCGCGTGAGCAGCGCGCCTGATGCGTCAGCCAAATACTCGCGCCTTCGCGAGACTGCCAGCTGCATGAGCGTTGCGAGTAACGGCGCCAAGAGTGAGAGTGCGATGCCAACGATCATAAAGACAAGCTGTGCCTGCCCTCCACGCTCGCGATCGCCGCCACCCCACCACATACGGCGGATAAACATATCAGCCAAAAGCTGAATCACTCCTACCAATACCACTGCTACCGTTGAGACAAGCATATCGCGGTTGCCGATGTGAGACATCTCGTGCGCAAGCACGCCCTCGAGCTCAGTACGGTTCATGCGCTCCAAAAGACCCGTGGTTACCGCTACCACTGCATGCTCAGGGTTGCGACCTGTCGCGAATGCATTGGGTTGCGCCGTCTGTACGATGTAAATGCGGGGTTTCGGAAGACCTGCGGTAATCGCCAAGTTTTCGATAATATTATGAAGGTCGGGAGCTTCGGCATCTTTGAGTTCTCTAGCACCAGTGGTTGCAATCACGAGTTTGTCACTCCACCAGTAAGAAGCAACACTCATGGTGGTACTCAAAATAACCGCAAAGAGCAAAATGCCTGGGTTGCCGTATGCTTGCGAAAACACCCAGCCAATCGCCATGACGAGCGCAATAAACACTGTCATCAAAAGCCAAGTCTTTCGGATATTAGAATCCTTGTGAGTCCAAAGTGTTGCCATGTTTTCCTAAAACGCTACTTTGACGGGCTCACGCGCAGCGGGAGTCTCATCAAGATCAAAGAATTCTTCTTTTTTGAAACCAAAGCTACCAGCAATAATATTCGACGGAAATGATTCAACCGCCGTATTGAGCTCCATCACATTGGTGTTAAAGAATCGACGCGCGGCCTGAATCTTATTTTCAGTGTCTGAAAGCTCACGCTGCAACTCCAGAAAATTAGTATTTGCCTTGAGATCTGGATAGGCCTCCGCGATAGCAAAGATACTCTTGAGGGCTCCGGTGAGCATGTTTTCTTTCTCCGCGCGATCATGCGCATTGCCACCACCAGCAAGTGCTGCGCTGCGCGCCTTGGTCACGTTTTCAAACGCCTGTGATTCGTGTTTGGCGTAGCCTTTGACAGTCTCAACAAGATTTGGGATGAGATCATAACGGCGTTTGAGCTGTACCTCGATATCGCTCCATGCCTCGCGTACGCGATTGCGCAAACGCACAAAGCGGTTGAAGGCAAAAATGACCCAGAGGACAACTACGGCGATGACGCCGAGCACAATATAGAGTGTCATATTCATAGCGCCTATTATACCACAAAGCGAAATAATACAAAAGGGCTAACCCATGCCCATCTCAAATTCGTTCTCCTCGTCTGCCTCATTGAGAAGCCCTACGAGTTCCGCGTCCATATGCTCTATGGCTTTTTCTTCGATCTCTTCGATATCGTGCGCAACTTTGTCCCGCATAACGTTGAGCGTCGCGAGCTCACGATCGAGTATCGTCAAGTCATCTTCGAGCGCGCCGAGCTCATGTTTGAGCTCAGCAAAAAACCGATGCGCCTCTGTACGCAGATCTTGTACCCTCATGTTGTCATCTTGGGTATCGTTCATGAAGTTTTTTTACGCCCTGCAAGCTTTGATATGGTATTTTTTACTGCTTCTTGGCGCGCAACACTTTTAGCAAGTTTGCGCCCCATTTTGCCCGCCTTGCGATATTGACGCTCGGTGAGTACTTGGCCCTTACGCGTCGCCTGATCTTCAAAATATTTGCGTGCGAGATGTTCTGCGCGCATCGGCGTCAGTACCTCACTATCACCTGCGATACTCTGAAAATGTTTGCGGTCTTTGATGCGCCATCCTGGACGACCATCGAGGAGCGTTGATCTATTCCATTTTTTTATGAAAGAGTTGATCTTTGCATTTGATTGCTCCTTCTCATTTACATTCTTTTTGCCCCCCTCAACAACGCGCAATCCTCCTTTTGGCATGACTGGCAAGTCCTCGGGCGGAGATCCCTTTGCGACAATATCCTCAGACACTTCAAGACCTGCTGCGCGAGCAAAGCGTCGCTGTTGCTGGCGAAACGGCCGGGCAGTCGATTCATTTCTCTTGAGAACTCCTTCGGCTTGTTTATGTCTTTTAAGAACACGCCCTATGAGCGGCTTACTAACATCAAGACGTTTCTGTAGACGCTCAATATCTTTTTGCAGTGCTTGATCTGTCACGCCCCCCTTGCCACGAAGTACCGCCCTCTGTTCGGCAAGCTTATCTTGATATGTATCAAATCTTTTTTTCAGACGCGCGAGACGCTTGTCAGTATTTTGGAGTATCTCATTTGCCTTATCACGCTGACGCTCATAGGGCTTAAGGCGACTATCGATTTTTCCCAATACTTCCGATGCACTTTTGCGCACAACATCCTCGATCGAACGCGTGCGTGATTTAAAAATATCTTCTTTGCGCTGCATTTTGGTGAGCTGAAGCCTTGCTTCGACTAACCGTTGCTCGCAACCCTCCTCTTCGCTGCGCAGTTTCTCAAGCGCCCGAGGATCGCCCGCATGTTTTTTTTGCTCTTCGCGATTTGTATATAATTCTTGCTCACGCGCCCTTGCTTCTTCTGCAGCGCGCTCGCGCTTGAGCGTTGGATGTCCAGAAATACGCTCGAGAACTTCTACCATCTTGCCACTTGCCACAAGTGTACCTCGCTCAATGAGCGTAGCTCCTGCGCGTATACCAATCCTCATCAAATAATCGCGCACCTTGGGACGCGCCTCACGGAGCGGGTCTTTGCGTTCTTGTTTTTTTGCCGCGGGCTTTTCAGCTGTTTTCTCAATAGGTTTTTCTGAATTTTTTTCCGCTCCAGTATCGGGATTATCATCAAGCGTTTTCTCATAGCGCTGGTTGAGCGCATCAGTGTCAACACTCGGATCGTCTTCGAGTGTTTTGTCATATTTATCACGTAACTTTTCAGCATCACCGACCACCATATCTTCAGTTAACTCAACCACCTCGGGCGACTCAGCACCTGCCTTCATACCTTCCAGCTCACGAATACGCGCGGTGCGCCTCTCAGATTCTTGTTCGGCCAATTCGTTTGCTTTTGCGCGGTTATATCCCGCCTCTTTATACCGTTCGGTAAGGCGATTTCCTTGGGCATCTTTTTCAAGCTCTTCGAGCGCACGCTTATGCTCTGCGATCTCAGCCTCGGCTGCGCGCTCACGCGCGGGACCTGCTTGATCTTTACTCTCTGCAGCTACATCGTCTGCGATCTCTTTCTCACCCAAACGCTCATAGAAAGATTGGACCCGATCACGCATATCAAAACTGTCCTGATCCTCTTTAGTCAGCTTTGGTTCTTCAAGAGCTTTTGGTTTTTCTTCCGGTTGCTCGGGACCGGCGCCCGGCGCCTTTTCCATATATATAGTGTAGCAAAAAGAAACAAAAAACCTTTCCACAGGGGAAAGGTTTTTTGTTTTTATAGACAGATAGAACTAGTAATCCATCCCTCCCATGCCGCCCATACCGCCGGGCATACCCATAGGAGCGTCTTTTTTCTCAGGAATATCGACGATTGCCGCCTCAGTCGTCAAAAGCATGGCTGCCGCTGACGTCGCGTTTTGCAATGCTGAACGCGTGACCTTCACGGGGTCGATGACACCGGTCGCGATCATATCGACATACTCTTCGCGTGAGACATCATAACCCCACACGGGCCACTTTGCCGCACCCGCAAGATTCGCGATATCGATCTTTTCTTTTTCAAGCCATACCTTAGTAAGTCCGCCCACCACATCGGCGGGTGTTTTGCCCGCGTTAAGCATGATCTGCTCAAAGGGCGCGCGAAGCGCTCGCTGTAAAATACGCGTTGCCGCCTCACTCGCCTCAATCATCTGCGGAGCTTTGTTGTCAGCTTGTTTGAGATTTTTCAGATTGTATGACAAGTAGAGCAATACGACGCCACCACCCGGCACGATACCTTCTTCAATCGCCGCCTTGGTAGCAGATACTGCATCTTCAATGCGATGCTGTTTTTCTTTTTGCTCTACCTCGGTTGCAGCCCCCACGCGGATGACCGCCACGCCTCCTGCAAGCTTCGCGTAGCGTTCCTGTAGTTTTTCTTTATCAAATGAAGACTCGCTGTCTTCCATTTGTTTTTTGATTTGTGAGGCGCGTTTTTCGATATGCGCACGCTCTCCTTTACCATCAACGATCGTGGTGTGTTCTTTGGTCGAGATTACTTTGCGAGCGGAGCCCAACATGGTAAGCTCGGCCTTCTCAAGCTTCAAACCAACATCTTCAGTGATAACGGTACCGCCCGTAACGATTGCGATATCTTCGAGCATTTCTTTTCTACGATCGCCATAGCCAGGTGCCTTGATAGCAAGCGTATGGAAGGTGCCACGAATCTTGTTGAGGATCAACGTTGCCAGTGCTTCACCTTCAATGTCTTCGGCAATAATCACCAATTCTTTTTTGCCTGACTGTGCAAGTTTTTCTAAGATCGGCAAAATGTCAGCAATGGCAGAAATCTTGCGATCAGTAATCAAGATCTTGGGATCATCATACGATGCCTCCATACGATCAGGATTGGTCACCATGTAGGGCGCTACGTAACCCTTGTCGAACTGCATACCCTCAACAACTTCTTGCGAAACGCCAAAGGTTTGTGATTCTTCAACGGTGATCACGCCGTCTTTGCCAACTTTCTCAATAATATCAGCGATTAGTTTTCCAATCTCGGGATCTTTAGCAGAGATCGTCGCTACCTGCGCCCACTTTTCTTTTGAATCGATTTTAAGTGCGTTCTTTTTGAGAAGCTCACCCATCTCACCCGCGCCGCTCAAGAGCGCATCTTTGAGTGCCATGAGTGAAAGAGTGGAAGAACCCGCGAGTTCCAAGAGACCCGCGTTAAAGATTGACTGTGCGAGAAGCGTCGCGGTGGTCGTACCGTCACCAGCAATATCGTTGGTCTTTGATGCCACTTCTTTGACGATCTCAACGCCCATGTTTTCAACCTTGTCTTTGACCTCAATCTCTTTGGCAATCGTCACACCGTCATTGGTGATGACCGGTGAACCGTAACCCTTTTCAATCACCACGTTGCGACCCTTGGGGCCAAGGGTAACTTTTACCGCGTTTGCGAGCGTATCGACACCACGCTGGAGTGCGGCGCGTGCTTTTTCATTAAATACAATTTCTTTTGATGCCATATTATTATTGTTCAATGACCGCGAGGATATCTTCTTCGCGCGCGATCAAATATTCTTTACCTCCGACCTTAATCTCTGATGGACCATACTTTGCAAACAGTACACGCGAGCCCACCTTGATACTCATAGGGACCATTTTGCCATCATCGGTCATCTTGCCGGGGCCAACCGCGACAACGCGCCCTTCTTCGGGGCGTTCTTTCTCGGCCGTATCGGGGATGACAATGCCTGACGCAGTCTTGCCTTCGCGTTCTTCGCGAGACAAAGTCTCGAGTAGTACGCGATCACCAAGCGGTTTGATTGTCATAAATGCTTTATATTATAGAAAGCGGTTTTTAATTTTTAGCACTCTCGACTCAAGAGTGCTAATAGGGTCATTGTAGGCAGTTTTGCACTAATGTCAAGTATTCTTGTATTGCTCAACACCACAATAAGAGTACGCTGAGAGCATAGTACCCTGACAACCTGAAAGAAGGAGGGAAGACTGCGATGAGCATGCAAAATATGGCGCTGCGCATCGCACGAGATGCGCAATACGCGGCGACGGAAATCAGACGTATCGGAAGTATCGGCAATCTGTTGCGCGAATTGCGAGCAGCAACCTCGATGTTTGCGGATTCATTTCTCATCGAGCATGCGCCGCAAGCAAACGACGGGCCGTGCGTCATCTTTATGCCAGGCTTTTTTGCACACCACGGCTACTACCTGCGGCTTGCCGCATACTTCGAAGAGCAAGGCATCCGCTTCGTCATTCCACAGGATCTTCGTCGCAACACACTCGACTGGGCGGCAGCACACGCACTGCTCGACAGCACAATCAAGACCGAAGAGGACCGAGCGGGCAGGACACCGATTCTCATCGGGCACTCCAAGGGCGGTACGGATATCGCGGGTATATTGCCAGACCACCCCGAGATCACACGAGCAATTTTCGTGAGCTCGCCCTTGCGAGGCGCGTCACTCCGCGCGCTTCATCTCTACCTGTCGCTCGTGTCAGGCACTGCCTCATGGCCGTTTGATCGCGACCTATTTCAAGATCCGACCATCGTCGCCAAGGTGTCAGTCGTGGTCAGTGAACACGACCGGATCGTGCCAGCACATGAGGCGGTGATCGATGGTGCACACACCATCAAAGTCGAAGATCTACCATCACCCGATTTTTGGCGATGCCATACGGGCCTCGCCTACCATGTACGCAAACAACTCCACGACCTCATCCAAAACCCCGCGAGGAACCATGTCTGAAACACCGAAACCCAAGATCATCCATATCCAGACGGAGATGGGTGATATCGACCCGCGCACGGGCAGATCGAAAAAGCCATTCGAAACGGCTATCTATGGCCTCCGCAAGACGCGCGCAGAACAGCGTAGCGATCAGCCTCCGCTACCCGACGCAAAACGCCACCCCGAGCACAAATAGGGGTGGCGTATTTTTCTTTTTGTATTTTTATTTACCGAATTCTTTTTTAAGCCACCTACCCGTGTATGACTTGGTGACTTTAGCGATTTCTTCGGGTGTGCCTTCGGCGATTATCTGACCGCCGCCTGATCCCCCCTCAGGCCCCAAGTCTACAATCCAATCAGCATTTTTGAGTACATCGATATTATGTTCGATAACCAATACCGTGTTGCCGCGCTCTACGAGTGCATCGAGTACGATCATAAGTTTTTGAATATCATCAAAATGCAGACCGGTGGTCGGCTCATCCAATATATAAAGAGTTTTGCCAGTCGAACGACGAGCAAGTTCAGTTGCAAGTTTTACGCGCTGCGCCTCACCTCCTGAAAGCGTAGTGGCAGGCTGCCCCAGCTTCATATACCCAAGGCCCACTTTTACCAAAGTCTCCGCGCGTTCGCGCACTACGGGGATATCAGTAAAAAATGTCGCCGCTTCCTCTGCGGACATATCAAGCACCTGCGCGATGTTTTTACGCTGATATTCAATCTCAAGTGCTTCGCGGTTGTAGCGCGTGCCATGACACTCCTCACACTCCTGGTAGAGGTCGGGCAAAAAATACATCTCTATTTTTTTAACGCCCTGCCCTTCACACTCCTCGCATCGCCCACCCTTCACATTGAAACTAAATCGGCCTGGGCCGTAGCCACGCGCACGCGCCTCGCGCGTTTTGGCAAACATATCACGGATAGGTCCGAACATGCCGGTGTAGGTTGCGGGATTCGAACGCGGGGTACGACCAATCGGTGATTGGTCGACTACGATTGCCTTATCAATCTTATCGAGTCCTGATATTTTTTTGTACGCACCTATCGGACCGCGCGTGCCATAAAAATGTTCGAGCAAAATCGCCGAAAGCGTATCATTGATAAGCGTTGATTTGCCTGATCCTGAAACGCCTGAGATGCACACAAATTTACCAAGTGGAAGTTTGAGTGTCACGTTTTGAAGATTGTGTTCGCGAGCCCCCTCGAGCGTAATCCAATCTTTGGCCCGATCTTTGCGCTTGTCACGATGCGCCACGGTCACTTTTTTGCGACCCGACAAATATTCGCCCGTCAGTGTTTTGGCGGACAATATTTTTTTATAGGTGCCCTCGAAAATTACCTTGCCGCCATGCTTACCCGCGCCCGGCCCCAAGTCCACAATCCAATCCGCACCTTCCATGGTTTCGGCATCATGCTCTACCACGAGTACTGTGTTCCCCAAATCGCGCAAATGTTTGATAGTTTCGAGCAACATTGCATGATCGCGCGAATGAAGCCCGATCGATGGTTCATCGAGCACATAGATAACACCGGTGAGCTGTGAGCCAATCTGAGTTGCAAGTCGCACGCGCTGTGCCTCACCTCCTGCAAGTGTTGTTGAAGTACGCGAGAGGGTCATATATTCCAAACCAACATTCATCAAAAACTCGAGACGGCGAATAATTTCTTTAAGAATCAAATGCGTCTCGCGTGGCGCCTTCTTTATATATGCGCGAAAAAACGGCAATACCTGTGAGATCGCCATATCAGAAACCTCGGCAATATTCTTACTATCAACCGTCACACCAATCGCCTCGGGCTTTAAACGCTTGCCCCCGCATACACTGCATGCCTGCACCACCATATATTTTTCAATCTCGCCTCGTGTCCATTCAGATTCAGTATCTTTCCAACGACGCTTGAGGTTTGGGATCACGCCCTCAAAGACACCCTCCTCACCATTGAGCAACACTTCGATAACTTTCTTGGGCAAGGTACTTACGGGCTTGTCGAGCGGAAAATGATAACGAGATGCCAAGTCTTCGAGCATCCACCAGTACCATGACTGACGACCCACTTTGTGCGATGCGCGCGCCCACGGCTGGATTGCACCCTCAAGGAGTGAAAGTTTTTCGTTTGGGATCACGAGCTTGGGATCAACCTCGAGTGTTGAGCCGATACCCGTACATGCGGGACACGCACCATACGGACTATTAAATGAAAACGCGCGGGGCTCCAAATCAAAAAGAGAAACACCGCAGTCGGGACACGCTAAGTGTTCGGAGAACAAAATATCTTCCACAGTATTATTCGCCACCAAAAACCCCTTACCGATTTTAATTGCAGTCTCAATGGAATCACGAAGCCGCGCCTTATCAAGTTCACCATCAATCACAAGACGATCAATCACCACCTCGATAGTATGTTTTTTCTTGGGGTCGGGTTCGAGATCTTTTGCCTCCTCAATACGCATCACCTCACCGTCAAATCGCACACGAAGAAACCCGCCACGCTCAACCTCACCCAAGACTGATTTATGTTCACCCTTTTTGCCCCGCACCACCGGTGCGAGCAGGAGTACGTTGGTACCAGGACCAAACGAAACGATTTTTTTCATGATCTCATCGGGCGTCTGCCTGCGTACGGGCTTACCACAATTGGGACAGTGCGGAATACCCGCACGTGAATACAAAAGACGTAGATAATCATGAATCTCGGTAATGGTACCTACCGTGCTTCGCGGATTTTTTGAAATGGTTTTTTGGTCAATCGCAATCGCGGGACTCAACCCCTCGATAGATTCGAGATCGGGCTTTTCTTTGATACCTAAAAATTGGCGCGCATAACTTGAGAGAGACTCAACAAAACGGCGCTCGGCCTCGGCATAGATAGTATCAAACGCGAGTGATGATTTGCCGGAACCTGAAAGCCCCGTGATGACTACAAGAGAATTTTTGGGAATATCAACGTCAACATTCTTGAGGTTGTGCACGCGCGCACCTCGCAATTTGATAAAATGCTGATCGTCTTTTTTTGCCATAGCAATATTCCTCTGTGAAGGTAATGCATTATACCGCTCACATAGCAAGACTTCAAGATGTGCGCACAATAAAGAAAAAAGCGGCCCCGTTAACCGGAAACCGCCTAGCTAGGCCGCGCCATCGGGCGGCTCGGTGAGGCGCCATCGCGTCACCATGTGCCGACAGGAATCGCAGGTGCGGACGTGCGACTCGAAGGTCTGCCGCTGCATAGGCGACATGGTACCATGCAGAATGAGCTGCCGACGAGCACGGACCTGATCGCACGTCCACCCCAAGCGGCGAACCTTACGAATGGGTCGGCGAGATTGTGGCATACTGCACCCCCTTTCATACATAAAAAAGCACAACTTTTCATTTTGGTCAAATAGCCGTATGATGCCTGCATGCAGCAACAAGAACTCTCGGGTATCATCAAAATCGCGCCGCAATCACCAGGCGTGTATTTTTTCAAAAACGAGCAGAGGCGCGTCATCTATATAGGAAAGGCGGCAAATTTGCGCGCACGCCTGCGCTCATACGCGCAAGGCGGCTGGAAAGATGACATGGTGCGCGAGGCCGATACCGTCGAGTGGAAAGAGCTCTCGTCTGATATAGAAGCGCTCATCACCGAATCCTCCTATATCAAAACGCACAAACCAAAATACAACTTGGTCATGCGCGATGACAAAAATTATTTTTTTGTAGCATTCTCTCGTGATATTTTTCCCCGCATTTATCTCACTCACCAGCCAGGCACTGACAAACAAGCTCACGCGATTGGCCCCTTTACTGATGGCGCGGCAATCAAACGAGTGGTGACACTCTTGCGTCGCACATTTCCTTACTGTACCTGTCCGCCAAAGCCAAAACACAAACGTAAATGTGTAAATGCACAAATAGGCAAGTGCCTGGGATTTTGTTGTACTAATATGCCAATCTTGCCCGCTAACAAAAAACTCTATACGGCAAACTTGGCAGCAATCAAAAAAGTACTCACCGGGAAAACAAAAACGCTCGCGCGCGAGCTTGTCGTACGCATGGAACGCGCTGCGCGCGCTCAGCACTATGAAGAAGCGCGACTCTTGCGCGACCAGATAGCAAGTCTCGCGCGTATCTTTGAGCACCAACCCTATCTACAAAACGATATGGCGGCTGAGCGCGAACGCGCACTGCGCCTGCTTGCCGAACTATTGCAACTCGAGCATCCACCTCTGCGCATCGAGTGCTTTGATATATCCCACCACCAAGGATCATCATCTGTGGCATCAATGGCGGTATTTGCAGGCGGTATGCCAGCAAAAGATCAATATCGAAAATTCATCATCAAAACCGTTACAGGAGTTGATGACTTTGCGTCGCTCGCCGAGGTAGTCAGCCGCCGTTTACGTCGTGATGATTGGCCACGACCTGACCTCATCATCATTGACGGTGGTAAAGGACAGCTAAGTGCTGTCGTAAAGCTTGCTGAAAAACATCATATCCCGATAGCATCGATAGCTAAGCGTGAAGAAGAACTCTATATACCAAACCGACGCGCGCCATTTCCACTCAAAAAACTCCCCGATCCGCTCTTTAATCTCATCACAGCACTGCGCGATGAAGCTCATCGCTTTGCTATTTCGTTCCACCGAGCGCGCCACCGCCGACTTGTCGTGCGCCAATAATCTGCGTATACTAGAAAAATGCAAACGGTATTGCCTTATATTCAAATCATCCTGTCAGTGCTAATCGTAGCGCTCGTACTCTTACAGCAGCGTGGCTCTAGCTTGGGTGGATCATTTGGCGGAGACTCCGCAACCTACAATTCCCGCAGAGGTGCAGAAAAGTGGCTCTTTCGCGCCACCATCCTCCTTGGTGTGTTATTCGTAGCATCTACCCTCGCTCCGCTCTTTTTGCGCTAAGTACCCATGAGCCGGCTTTTGCCAACGCGCTCCGAGTGGCGAACTCTCTTCGACGCCCTCACCCGAAAAGAAAAAATAATTTTTCTTGTTTTTTTACTTATCACGTGGGTATCGTTCAATATGGTGCTCGTGCGCGTTGACCGAGATTTTTCAAAAGAAACACCTGCGGATGGTGGTTCGGTCACCGAAGGTATCGTGGGTATACCGCGCTTCATTAACCCACTTCTCGCAATATCTGATGTAGATCGTGATATCGCACGCATTGTATACGCGGGACTCGTCAAACCTGATAGCAAGGGTGGATTTATACCAGAACTTGCCGAACGCTATGATATTTCGGAAGACGGTCTCACCTACACCTTTTATCTGCGCGAAAACTTGCGTTGGCACGATGGTGAAGTACTCACCGCCGAAGATATTGCTTTTACCGTAGAGCTCGCCAAAAATCCTGCGATTCGCAGCTTCCGTCTCGCACATTGGGAAGGTGTTGATATGGAAATAAAAAATGACCGCGAGATTGTATTTCGCCTCAAGCGCCCTTATGCGCCCTTTTTAGGAAACGCCACGATGGGCATCCTACCACGACATCTCTGGCGCGACACCGAGCCCGAAGCGTTTCCTTTGGCGACCCTCAATACTGAGCCTGTGGGCGCAGGCCCCTTTCGCGTTGACACCGTGACCAAAGATAACCGTGGCGTCATCACCGCATTTAATCTCAAGCGGTTCAAAGGATACCAACCACGATCTTCGTATCTTGATAGTGTCGTGTTTAACTTCTACCCGACTGATACTACTCTGCGTGCGGCGCTTGAAGATGGCGCGGTTGACGCGGCAAGCATCGATCATTCGTGGCAAGTATCAAATCACAGCACCGTACACGAGATGAGCTTACCGCGCGTGGTAGGAGTATTTTTCAACCAAGACACCTATACGCCACTGCGCGACCCAGTGCTCCGCGAAGCACTCAACCGCGCCACGGATCGTGAGCGCATCGTACGAGAGCTCTTGGGCGGACGGGCGAACGCCACCTCACTCCCCATCCCTCCCGGCACCTTCGCGCACGCATCAACCCTTGAAAAAACCGCGCGTGATATTGAGGGAGCTAAAGAAATGCTGGCCAAAGCAAACTATGAAGATACCGATAGCGACGGTATCATCGAAAAACTCGAAGGTAAAAAGGATCGGGTAAAAATTTCGTTTACCATTACAACCATCCAAACACCGGAGCTCGTACGCGCAGCCGAGATGGTACGTGACATGTGGCGCGAGATCGGTGTCGAGGTGACCGTACAGGCATATGAGAAAGGCGACCTTGATCAAAACTTTATCCGCCCGCGTAATTATGACGCGCTCCTCTACGGCCTCGTGATGGGGTATGACATCGACCCGCTTGGCTTTTGGCATGCGCGCCAGATCAAACATCCGGGTTCAAATATAGCCCTCTATGCAAACACCAAGGTAGATAAACTTTTAGAAGATGCTCAACACACAACGAGTACTGAAAAACGCAAAGAACTCTACACACTCTTTCAAGAAGAACTTTCCAAAGATCGCCCCGCGGTATTTCTCTATAGCCCGCACTATCTGTATGCCACAGAAAAAAGTTTGGGCGGCGTAGGTGCGGGTATCATCCCCTTTCCACAAGAACGCTTTAGCACGATTGATGCGTGGTATACTCAGACCAAGAGCGTCTGGAATATCTTTGCAGGCGACTTCTCAAACCCACTGGCAATCTTGACAAAGAAGTAAAAGAGCGATATACTGACAGCACTAGAGTAAAAAACTATATCGCCATTTATAAACCACCTGCCGAGGTGGTGAAACTGGCAGACACGCAGCGTTCAGAGCGCTGTTCCCGCAAGGGAGTGGGGGTTCAACTCCCCCCCTCGGCACAAGGTTAGCATGACCTTTATCATGCTTCGGGAGTTGAACGGACGCGAGCGCCACAGGTCTGAGCGAGCGTCCGCGGCATGCGCGAGGAGCGCATGAACTCAACCCCTCGGCACATGTGTAAAAAATTATTATTCATTTTTCATGTTCATTATGGACAACAAACCACAACCAGAGAGGCCCGCGCGGCCACCACGTAGAAGCTCGCGACCTCCACGCAGGGGTGGTCCACGCCGCACACCCAGCAAACCATCGTTTCGCATTGAGCAAACGGTCGTTGGCAAAACAGAAAAAGGCGTACTACGCGTAGTGCCGCTTGGCGGCGTCGAACAAATAGGTCTTAATATGATGTTTCTCGAGTATGGCGATGATATCGTCATCCTTGATATGGGACTTCAATTTCCCGAGGAAAGCACTCCGGGTATTGATTTTATTATCCCCAATGTCTCTTACCTCAAAACCAAAAAGAAAAACATCCGCGGCGTCATCATCACCCACGGTCACTACGACCACATCGGCGCGATCCCGTATCTCTCTGCAGAACTTGGCAGCCCCACCATCTATACACTGCCACTCTCACGCGCCATTATCCTCAAGCGCCAAGGTGACTTCACGCACTTGCCTCGCTTGCGTACCGAAGAAATCAAACAAGATACCAAGCTCAAACTCGGCGTCTTTAACCTTGAATTTTTCCACGTCAACCACAATATCTTTGATACGGTTGGCGTAGCGATTCATACACCTGTTGGTACCGTGTGCCATACCGCTGACTTCAAGTTTGATGCTCATCCAGTAAATGACGTGCCCGCAGATTATGCAAAGATGGAACGCTTTGCCAAAGACGGCGTGCTCTTGCTCATGTCTGACTCGACGGGCGCAGAAAAACCCGGACACTCACTCTCAGAACAAGATATCGAGCAAAATCTTGAAGACATATTCAAGCGAGCAGAGGGACGTATTATCGTCGCGACCTTTGCGTCACTCATCTCGCGCTTACAGCAACTCATCACGCTCGCACATAAATACGGCCGCAAAGTTGCGATCGATGGCTATTCGATGAAGAGCAACGTAGCTCTCTCGCAAGAATTGGGATATCTCAAAATACCCAAGGGCCTCATGATTGATATCAAGGATGTAAACAATCACCCTGACGATAAAATTCTCTTTATGTGCACGGGCGCACAGGGCGAAGGTGGCGCAGTACTCATGCGCGTTGCTACACGTGAACACCGCCATGTGCGACTCCATGCGGGCGACACCGTAGTGTTCTCATCATCGGTAATCCCCGGCAACGAACGCAGTGTGCAATACCTCAAAGACACGATATATCGCGAAGGCGCTGAAGTGTTCCACTACCAAATGATGGATATTCACGCAGGTGGTCACGCCCAGCAAGAAGATCTCAAGCTCATGATCGGCATCATGAAGCCAAAGTTCTTTATGCCGATTCACGGCAACTACTATATGTTGAAGCTCCATACGCGACTCGCCAAAGAGCTCGGCATTAAAGATGAAAACATTGTGATCCCTGAGAACGGCCGTATCGTCAACGTCACCGCTGACACCATTACACTCACCAACGAGGCGGTCGACTCAAGCCCTGTGTTTGTCGACGGTTTGGGTGTAGGTGATATCAAAGAAGTAGTACTGCGCGATCGCCAAGCCATGGCTGCCGACGGCATCTTTGTCATTATCGCCATCATCGACCAGAAAACTGGCAAAGTACGTGGATCACCCGATATCATCTCGCGCGGATTTATCTATCTCAAAGAATCCAAAGACTTACTCTACGAGACGCGCAATAGAACCAAAAAACATATTGAAGAGATGACTGAAAAGATGCATCCGCTCAACGTACAGTACGTCAAAGAAGAACTCCGCGAAAAAATCGCCCAATTCCTCTTCCAACGCACCGAGCGTAGGCCGATGGTTATTCCTGTAGTCATCGAAATCTAGTTCCGACAGCCTGAGAAAAACCGCCCTTCCGAGGGCGGTTTTGTTGATGTAATATAAAAGATATGGATCAATATATTATTCCCATCCTCTTCGGTATTTATATTCTCATCTTTCCTACATTTCTTTTACTCAAAAAACGCTACTACCCCGCCGAGTACAAAAAAGAAGTTGAACAATTTTCAAATATTTGGTGGAATGCTAAGTTTTTTATCATTCTCATAACACTTACTGTTGCCTACGAACTATTGGATGTTTTTAATAAACAAACAACGGTAACTCGAGGAGAAATTATTAGTCATGGAATTATATCAATTATCTCCCTAGCTGTAATAGCTTTTGCCTACAAAACCAACAAAGAACCTAAGGCTAAAAGATTTCTAGCGGTCGTAACAATAATTAATATCGCCATGCTGGCATCGGGGATATTTATCTATTCTGTGCAAATATAAATTAAGGGTGTTGCTAAGCCGCCCTTCCGAGGGCGGTTTTTTGGTGGTAGAATACATATATGAATAAAAATATAAAGTGGGGGTTTATATCCACTGGGATCTATTGGCTACTCATTTCACCTGTTTTTAAAATAGGTGAAGGTTGTCGCTATACACTCTATAAACTTTTAGGCGAAGATACCACGCGATGCGATATTTACGGAGCACTCCACAACTTTCTCAGGCCATTTATGAATTTTCTACAGCCAAAACTTCTTGCAGAAAAAGTACCTTTGGATTTAGCGCTCTTTCTGCTCGGAGTTTTGCCTACCTTGATTTTCTTTATCTTTGGTTTTGTGCTCTCATATATACTAAGAAAATTGCTTAAAAAGCATGCCTAAACAAATTCTTCTGACCGGATTGAGACCAACGAGCAGCCTCCATGTGGGCAACTATTTTGGCGCATTAAAACCCCTCATTGAATATCAAAAGCAATATAAAACGTATTTGATGGTGGCGGACGTGCACGCACTCACCACACTTGAAGATACCAAGAGTGTCCGCGAAAATACGCTCAAGATTGTCATGCTGTATCTGGCGTGTGGCGTTGATCCCAAAAAAGTCACGATGTTTGTGCAGTCATTGGTACCCGAGCAAATCGAGCTCGCAACTCTCTTTGGCATGATAGTCCCCAAATCAATGCTCGAGCTCAACCCCGTATACAAAGAAATGCTCTCGGAAAATCCCAAAGCCACCAACCTTGGTCTACTCGCCTATCCCGTACTGCAAGCAGCTGACATCCTCGCCTACAAAGCTGATATCGTGCCAGTGGGTAAAGACCAGCTCCCACACCTTGAACTCACCCGCGAGATTGCACGGCGCTTCAACGCGCGCTTTGGTGAAATGTTTCCTGAGCCACAGTCAAAGATAGTACAAGAGCTCAAAATCCTCTCACTCCAAGACCCTGCCAAAAAAATGTCAAAATCGCACGGTGAGAACACAAACATCAGCCTTCTCGATACGCCTGACCAAATCCTCAAAAAGATAAAAACAGCCGTGACTGATTCGGACAAAGATATTATCTTTGATCCGCAAAACAAACCGGGGCTTTCAAACCTTATGTTCCTTATGTCATTGGCATCGGGTGAGGATATCAAAAAAATCGAGGCGCGTTTTGCAGGCCGCGGGTATGGCGAGTTCAAAGAAGCGGTTGCCAGCTCACTCGTCATGCTCGTCGAACCCATTCAAATCCGCTATAACGAAATTGCTAAAAACAAAAAGGCCATTGAGAAACTCTTGATAGACGGTAGCAAAACTGCGCAAAAAGTAGCGCAAAAAACTTTGGCAGAAGCCAAAAAGAATATAGGATTGTTTTAAAAAAAATGAGCGCATTTAGTGCGCTCTAGTGTTTAAAATTGTCCCAAGGAATTGACCGCTCGAGGGATAGATAATCGCATCCGATTGCCCTCGAGATAACTTGATGCAAACCACGTTCGTTACGAACATCAGCTAATCTTTCCCCATCACTGGTAAGCGCGTATCTGTTTTTTGCGCCTCGTTGCATTTTCTGCATCCAGCCACTTCTTACCTCCCATTCAAACCACTGGTTCATCGGAGGCTCACATAGCTGATAATCGAAATCTCTCTTTCCGTGCTGATGGATCTGTTTCAGCATCATATTAGCGATCTCCCAAACAACACTGGGATCTGCTCCCCAACCATCATTGAGCTTTGAGACGATACGTCGTATGATTGCCCCACTCTCGTTGAGATAATCTACCCTGCCGGACATATTTCACCTCCAACAATGAAAAGAACCTTTAATGCTCTTTTAGCACGGAAACAAGTAAAAAACAAAAAAGCTATCGAGAAACTTTTGATAGATGGCAGTAAAGCCGCCCAAAAAGTAGCACAAAAAACTCTCGTAGAGGCCAAAAAGAATATCGGTCTTTTCTAAACCCCGAGTAGTTTTTTAATCTCATCTACTTTAGCATTGAGTACCTCACGCGTACGTGCCTCTACGTTGATACGCACCACGGGCTCGGTGTTTGATTGGCGTACGTTTGCCCACCAATCGTCATAGTAGACAGAAAGCCCATCAACCCACTTTGCCTCTTTGGCATCTTTGAAATGCGCGGCGATTTGTTCGAGAAAGTTCTCGCCCGGCTTCACTTTGAAGCTCAACTCGCCCGATGATGGGTAGACCGCAAACTCATCAAGGATCTCATCGGCGGTTTTCCCTGACTTTGAGAGAAACTGGAGCATGTAAAGAAGTGGTAAGAAATCGGAATCCATGTAAAAAGCTTCTTTAAAATAAAAGTGGCCCGAGAGCTCACCTGCAAAGAGCGCATCTTCCTTGCGCATAAGTTCCTTGATAAACCGATGCCCCACGCGCGACTCAAGCGCGCGACCACCACCGGCGGCAATCGTCTCACGAAAAATATTTGATGAACGTACATCATACACCATAGCTGCGCCCTGATTGGTTTTGAGAAACTCTCGCGCAAAAAATGCCGCCACATAATCAGGCCTGAAGTAACGCGCGTTGGCAGTCACAAATCCACATCGGTCGCCATCCGGATCAAACGCGATACCGAGGTCGGCGCGCGCTTCTAGTACCGCGTTTTTGAGCGGCGCCAAGCTATCTTCGCGCGCGGGGTTGAGCGGTTCATGCATCATATCAAACGCCAAGTCACCGTTGAGTACGGTTATTTTACACGGTATGTTACGCAAAAGCTGTGGTAATAAGAGTGCGGTCATACCACCTCCTGCATCACAAATCACCTTAAACTCTTTAGCCCCTGACAGATCAACTTTTGATACAAGGTATTCAATATACTCGCGCGTCACCGGCACCTCTGCTGATTTGCCGCGCGCGGGCGCGTTTTGAAATATTGATCTACGTACCATTTGGCGCATCACCTCGAGCCCACCGCCTATCTGCTCACCTCCCTTTTTAGTGAACTTGAGTCCGTTGGTACGATATACATTGTGCGATGCGGTAATCATCATGCCGCCATCAGCGCCCGATTTCACCACCGTAAAATAATGCTGCGGGGTTGTAGCAAGCCCCATGTCTACCACCTCAACGCCTTCGTCGAGCAATCCTTCGATCACGCCCTTTTTGAGCTCGGGAGATGATGGCCGCCCATCAGCCGCCACAATGATGCGCAAGGGTTGTTTGTTTTTACCGCGGATGTATTCAGTAAACGCTCGGGCGATCAGATACACCGCTTTTCCATTAATCTCTTCGGGAAACACGCCGCGTACGTCGTAGGCCTTAAATATCTCAGGATTTACATACATTGATTATTAGTTTACCATCCTTATCATGTCTCTCAAAATTGGCATCGTGGGGCTCCCCAATGTCGGCAAGTCGACACTTTTTCAAGCGCTCACTCAAAAACAAGTCGATACTTCAAACTATCCGTTTGCTACCATCGAACCCAATGTCGGTATTGTCGAGGTAAAAGACACGCGCGTAGATCAGCTCGCTGATTTTTCTAAAAGTCAAAAGCGCATACCTGCCGCTATCGAGTTTGTCGATATTGCAGGACTCGTGAAGGGCGCGTCAGAGGGAGAAGGTCTTGGTAATAAATTTCTCTCGCATATCCGTGAGGTTGATGCGATCGTCGAGGTGGTGCGTGCATTTGAAAATAGTAACATCACCCACGTTGAGTCATCCATCGATCCTGAGCGTGATCGCGGTATCATTGAGACCGAGCTGCAAATGGCCGATCTCTCGACCATGGAAAAAGCAGTAGCACGTACTGAGAAGGAAGCAAAGTCTGGATCTGCTGACGCTAAAAAAGAAGCCGAGGCCGCACGAAAAATCCATAGCATTATCGCATCGGGCTCGCCTATCCCTGAAGACTTACGCGAAGACGCGCAAGCATTTCAACTCCTTACCGCGAAACCGCTTTTGTATTTATATAACACTACGACCGAACCGCTCCCCGCGGCTACCGGCAACAAACTCTATCTCAACATCAAACTCGAGGGTGAGCTCGTAGGTATGTCACCTGACGAACAGCGCGAGCTCGGCATGGAACCGCGCCTCGGTGAGCTCGCTACAGCAGCCTATAAGCTCTTGGGCCTCATGAGCTATTTTACAACCGGTGAGGACGAAACACGTGCATGGACCATCCCTGTGGGATCAACGGCCAAGCGGGCAGGGCGCGCCATCCATAGTGATTTTGAAGAAAAATTCATCCGCGCGGAGATCATTTTTTGGAAAGATCTGCTAGACGCGGGTTCCTATGGCAAGGCTCGCGACAAGGGTTTGGTGCGCACCGAAGGGAAAGAGTACGTAGTCCAAGACGGCGATGTCATCGAGTTTAAGATCTAGCGGCACCCTTGCCTTACGCCCAAAAATCTGGTAGAGTCGCTCTATGGTATTAGATACAAAATATTACGAATTGGCTTACCTTTTGAGCCCTTCCCTCTCGCCCGAAGACGCGGGAGCGGCAGAAAACGAGATCCGTGAGATCTTAAGCGGCTTTAACGCGACCCTCGACACGTGGGATACACCAAAGCGCAAGAATCTCCCCTATCCCATCAACAAAGCGACTGATGCTTATTTTGGTGCTATCCGCTTTACCACCGAACGCGTCAATGCGCCGACCCTGCAGGAAAAACTTCGCGAAGATACCAAGGTCATCCGCTTTACCTTGATGCAATGGCACAAGCCATCACCCCGCAGACCTATGAAGCCCCGCACACCAAAAGAAGAGCAGGTACCGGTAGACGCGAAAGCGCTCGATGATAAGCTTGAGGCAATGTTTGGCGAGCAGACACCCACCAATGAATCTCAATAAAGTATTTATCATCGGCAATCTTACCCGCGATCCTGAGATGCGCACCTTGCCCTCAGGTCAGCCGGTCTGTACCTTTAGCATGGCCACCAACCGCACATGGAAAGACAAAAGTGGTGCGCGCCAGACCATGGCCGAGTATCACAACATCGTGATGTTTGGTCGCTTGGCGGAGATTGCTAAACAGTATCTCACGCGCGGCAAGATGGTCTTTATCGAAGGCCGCATCCAAACCCGCTCGTGGGAGAAAGATGGTCAGAAAAAATCACGCACCGAGATTGTCGCCGAAGAGATGCAGATGGGTCCGCGCGGCAGTGATATGGGAGGAGGCGGCGGCCCACAGCAAGAGATGAGCCAACAGCAAAAAGAAGAGGTCGAAACCATACAATATCCAGATGAAGGAGAAATCAACCCCGATGAAATCCCATTCTAAAACCCAAAAGCCCCGCGTCCAGCACGCTCCCGTAGTACGCAAACAGTGTCATTTTTGCACGACCAATTCACGCGTAGTGAACTACAAGGACGGTGAGACACTGCGCACCTTTATGACGCCGCAGGCACGTATCCAGCCGAAACGGCGCACGGGTCTCTGCGCACTTCACCAACGTCGCTTGGCGGAAGCGGTCAAACGCGCTCGCATCATGGGCGTGGTACCATTCACACTTCGCTAAAGATATTTTACACTACTGGAGAGACACTCCAGTATTTGGGTGTGTAGCTCAGTGGTAGAGCACTTCACTGATAATGAAGAGGTCGGAGGTTCGATCCCTCCCACACCCACATTTACAAAAAATCACCGCGACTGCGGTGATTTTTTGTTTCCTTGCCGAATCAATTAGGGATTCGTACGGAATGATGTAGGCCAGATCATAGACCCATTGCCCACGCTATCGAAACTTCGGACAAGATAATGATATGTCCTATTTGCCTGCAGATTCGATACGGTCACTGTATGATTGGTCTGTAGTCCACCTGCATCGAGAGCAAGTGCTCCGCTCACAAAAGGCTGCTGACGTGGACCGGTAGCCTCATCAGAACGCAATGGTATTTCATCCCAATAGACTTGTCCTTGTGTAGGTTCATTGGTAGTCCAGGTAAATGTAGCTGACGTATTGGTAACCGTGACGACTGGATTACTCAAGACTGGAACCGTATCCCATGAGACTGGTCCGCCGCCAGAACCCATGAGACTATTGATTCTTGCCATCGTGGTTGGCCCTACGCGACCGTATCCGGTACTCGCTGGCGTTCCGCTTGAAACAATTCCCTGTGCCGTCTGAAATCTTTCTACCGCCGCCTTGGTAAGCTGACCAAAGTATCCAGTAATCAAACCTTCGGGGTATATACTTGCATTCGCCGCGAGATACGTTTGAAGTTCAGTTACTTCCGCATTGCGGTCGCCGAGATCCATTTGGCTGGTAATGGCAGCATAGGCGATCTGAATTCCAAAGAATGCACCTGCGAGAGTAGTTGCGAGTACTCCTCCGAGAATAATACTTTTGCGTGATGTGTTTTTATTAATTGTTTTGTTCATATATTTTTTAATTTAGACTTGTCTTGTGTTGAGAAGCTATTGTACTTTCCACATAATCGACCCACTCTATGTGTAACTTGTAACTCCTTGCTACTGATGCCGTTTGCGGCATCGTCATATTACAAGAATACTTTCGAGCTTTAACACTGTATTGGTCATGGATATCAGGCTAGTCTTGGAGCTTCTTTTTGAGCTCGTTAATTTCTTTCCGTAGCGCAGTAACACGGACCTCCGTCAATCGTGCGCGCTCTGCCGTCTTGATTTCAAACTGATTGGTATGATCAGCGAGCATTTCGGCGACACCCATCATCTCGGTGACATCCTCCATGGCAAGTAAAATGATTTGAGGAAACGAATCTGGGACACCATTTTCTTTAAAATGAATACGACGAGCATTGAGAATCATAATCTTGCGTCCGATGTTGGGAAATTCATGAACCACTTTAAAGCCTTTGAAAAAAGTATTTTTGGGCAATATATCCTCGAGAAGCTTTCTGAGCGCAGGAATGTTCCACTGGCCATTCCCGAGATCATAAACTATCTTTCCTTCAGTATCTCTTGACTGAACCTCGAATGTTCGCAGAAAAGGATCATTGGCTGCCATCACACGAAACTCTTGATTTAAAATCAATACGGGCTCACGCACAACATCCACTACTGTCTTGATGTAGGTCCAGCTCTCTTCCCACAGGCGTTCAAAAAAATCATTGCCCGCCTGCGTACTACCCTTCTCTGTATTTTTTTTATTATTTGTCTGTATGTTCATTACATATTGCGGAGCACTTTTACCAATGCGATAAAGATGATTGCCCCGAGAAGAGCTACAATAAAACTATAAAGATTAAATCCTGAGACACCGCTCTCACCCAAAAAATTCATAAGCCACCCGCCGACAACGGCGCCCACGATACCAACAATGATGTTGAGCATCACGCCCTGTTGCGGATCAGTTTTCATGACGAGTGAAGCGATCCAACCTACAAGCGCTCCAAATATAATCCAAAGGATAATTCCCATATCAGTACGTTATATCTTTTCTTGTTTATTAAGCTTTACCGCTGCCTCAGAAGTTGAGACGGTTTTGCTCATGACAAGAAGACTCGTAATACCCATTGCGAACAACCAATACACAAACATCGCTAGCAGTGTTGTCCATTCGAAGATGCTTCCCTGCACGTTTGTTGTCTTAAACACGGCGCGAAAAGGTGCGACAAACGGCGACGATATATTATAAATAAAATCAGTAAAACCTGCGGCAGAATTTGCCCCAAACAGTTTTAAAGCAAATCTAAAAACGAGCGTCGCCTCGAGAAGCGACAACGCGTACCAAATCACCTGACTTGCCCGAAATATCGGTTTCGTAGTTGGAGAATTGTATGAGTCCATACAACATAAGCCGTGTAAGCTCTTGAGTTATTGCAACTGATCTATTTTATGAGTATTTGATCATTTAAATAATTTGCCTCGATAAAATTATCACTATACCGAGATGACTGTATTTCTGTCATCGGGTTTTGAGTGCTTTCGCTTGAATTGACGGTAATTGCCGAATCAAGCGCAGGAACAAAGAAAAATAAAACGCTTGCCAATGTGAGCAACATGAATACCAAAAGTACCGCACTATTCAAGCCCCCTAACGTAGGTTTTTGTGACCAATGGACCAAATATCCGGTCATGTTGTACTGAAATCTAGAATGGTGTTGTTTTGTAGCCATACAAAAATATGCTCTATATTGAAGGAGCCGTAAAAGAGCTCATAGTATTGCAATTCGTTATATATTAACGAAGGTGTTATGCTTGCGTTACATAACTCATGGTGCAAACGTTATATTTTTTAAGAGCTGAAATACTGACGACATACTGATACGGGCCGATATCGTTGTATCTAAAGGATAATACTGAAATACTGCAATATTGTTGTAATGAAACCCCTCCCTATTCGGCTATTAACTTGATGACCCAGAAAGAGGAAAAAGAGAACGAAACAGCGCTCACCCTAGCACACTATGACTACCGGAAAGGGCTAAACGCGTATGCATTTTATAAACTACACGACCATACGACGGGCGAGGATTTGGTGCAGGATACTTTCATGAAAACATGGGTTTATCTCGTCAAAGGAGGCAAGATCAATACCATGCGAGCATTTCTCTACCATGTACTTAACCATCTCATTGTCGATGAATATCGAAAGAACAAAAACACCACTTCGCTCGATGTTCTACTCGAAAAAGGTTTTGAGCTAAGCTCCAATGATTCAGATCGTCTTTTCAATATATTGGATGGAAAGGCAGTATTTCTTCTGATCGATGAGCTCCCCGAAAAATATCAAAAGATCATGCGTATGCGCTACATACAAGATTTGTCGCTTCATGAGATCTCTCTTATCACCGGACAATCAAAAAACGCTATCGCCGTTCAAACACACCGTGGACTCGAAAAACTCAAAGTGTTATATAATCACAATAAACAGATAAAATAACCAAAGAAAAAGACCCCTCACTGTGTGAGGGGTCTTTGCGGCTGTGTAGCCGCTACTGGATACCGATGGCGCGACCGCCGATCTCGTCAGGACCGATGATCACTTCGCCCGACTGCTGCTCCTGGTACGGTTGGTCGCCCAGCACACGATCGAAAGACTGGGCAAACACCGAGAACGCAAGCGTACTTGTGAGCGCGCGCTGCTCGAGCTTGTATTCAGGCAGAAACTGCAACTCGGCGATCGCGCGCATAGCGTCATACGCGAGCTGCATGTCTTCGGGCGCTGAAGATACCGAGTCCTCGTCGCCAGACATTTCGCCTGAGAGCGCGCGGCACTCGGGAATGGCGACCTCGTGACCACCCGCTACTGAGACGAGCGCGCGGCCGTCTTTGATGAAGCATGCGTCGATCTCATACGCTCCGGCGCCCGACGCCTGCTCGAACGCCGAGATGCGCGGACCGCGCGCGGTGAAGAACTTCACCTCTGCGCCGTCCTTGCGGTAGATGCCACGGATCTCGGGACCACGCCCGACACCTTCGGTGATCACCAGCTGTGTGAACTCCGGCGGGAGCGTATTCCCACTCTCGAGCGGAGTCGAAACCACCGAAGCGGCGACAAACCCCTTGTGGACCAGGACCCTGCCGTAGTAGACGACGAAACCCACGACTGGAAATGCGATGATTGCCGCGAGCGTGAACTGCCAGAACCTCCGTTGTCCTTTTGTCATAAAGATCAAATCCTCCCTTCCAAACTATCCATACCACATTTTTATATTTCTGGCAATGAAAAAGGGGCTCTCGACGATGTCGAGAGCCCCGCTCAGGAACCCTTGGCGGGTTCAGTTATCGGTCATTCCCACCAATGCGGCGCGTAGCGCCGGAGATAGGGATCGGAACACGGCGTGCCCCAGTTTGCGGAACAGTGGGCGTCGAGCCGCACCGACCTTGTGGTGCATACCGTGTCATCGTGACAGTTGTGCGTCCCCGTCCATGAGACCGCATTGTACGGCGTGGTACAGAACCAGTTGTGAACGTGGGTATGCCCTCGGGGTGCCGAGAACATGAGATAGCGAAACTGCATCTCCCAAGGACACCGGCCGTGGTTGCAGTTTGTTCGGACATCGTAGAACCGTCCGAATGGCGCCGGCCACTCCTCGTACCTCGCCGTGTAGGTGGCAGAGTGCTCTGCCAACTGTGCCGTATTGTGAATGTATGCAGCATGCATCTCGACAACGTGCCGTCGACCACGCATCCAGGTAACCTGGGGTACAGCGAGATCCGACGACGCCACCGAATTCATCGCAAAGGCCAAGTCTGCCTCCACGATAGTGGTGCCATTGGCAACGGGACTATCGTTCTCGTCGAGGATGATAACAGAGTCGGAAGCTGTGATACGCTCTTCGGTCGGCCTGTGCATCTGACGAAGAGCTTTGCGCGCCTCTGTCAGCGCGCGAAACTCCTCGGTAAACTCAGGCGTGAACTCGAGCTTAGCTATGGCACTCATCGTCTTAATGGTAGCCTTCATCCGGCGCGCCTGCTCGCGCGCTGGCGGCAAAGCATCGGATTCGGCCATCAGACTCTTTGTGGTACCCGCCTCATCGGGAGCAGCGCATTCGGGGATAACGTCGCCCACCGGCTCACCCACAGCGAGCTGGAACATCGAGTTCCCGTCCGCGTCGGTAAAGCATGCCGACATCTCGTAGGGAAATGTTGCTGTTGCGCGCTCCGTAGACGGTAGATGATCACCGCGTACCACCTTGAAGTGCACCCTCCGACCCGCACGATCTTCGGCGACGCCGACGACCGCATTGCGGTTACGGATGATCGGCAGAGTACCTCTACTCCCGCCGATCGCCACCTTACCACCCTTGATCGCAATGATCCTGATAGCGGGCGCGACCGCAGTCGCGCTCTCCATGAGTCGCCGCTCCCCATCACCGGTGAGCACGGGCGACTCCTCCACGAAGTGCGTCTCGAAGATCGAGGGCACCTCCACTGCGTTGGCATCCGTGCCCGTCTGTGTGAGCATGAGGCTCACGATCATCATCATGATGATCCCCATCAAAATACCACTACGATGGAACATGACTACCTCTATAGGGCGTTAGCTTCAACCCCTGCGCACCCGCACCATGCGGGATGTTGCTGTCGCTAGAGGTGCTCGGAAGTAGAGCTCAGATGAAACCAAGTACTAAGAATGAAAGGTTCAGAACTGGTACATCCGTATCATAAACGAGCATGTCTGTCAATACCAAAACAAAAAACCCTCGCAACGCGAGGGTTTTTTGAAAGCAACACTAGGCCGCTTTGTTTTTTGGAAGAATCTTGTACATGCCAGTACCGCAGACGGTGCACTTACCCTTGGCAGCTTTCGTGCCTGGGCGCATCTCTACGATCTCGACATCTTTCATCTCCCTTCTGGTCTTGCATTTCATGCAATGACCTTCAATCTTTTCATCCATAAGCATAGTATACCTAATAATATAAATATATGGAAACTCAAAAATCCGCCGAAGATCTTACGTGTCCTATACCGATTGTATAGGCATCCGAGTCGTGATTTGAAGCCTCCACGACTAATAGCTTTTTTTACATTGGATGTAAAACCGACCTCGTAAGCATGTCTCGCTTGCGCGAGACCCCACGACTCCTCGTGGTAATCCTTACTAGGAGAAAATCCACGCACAGCTTCCGCTACGCGTGCCTTGTTACGACTTAATCCTTGTCACCGAACTTGGCGTGATCCCAGATAAACTGAAATTTTGGCCATTCCCGGCTCCCTTGACTTGACGGGCGGTGAGTACAAGACTCGAGAACGTATTCACCGCAGTATAGCTGACCTGCGATTACTAGCGATTCCAACTTCATGAGGTCGAGTTGCAGACCTCAATCTGAACTGGGGCTGGCTTTTTGGGATTGGCTCCCCGTTACCGGTTCGCGACCCTCTGTACCAGCCATTGTAGCACGTGTGTAGCCCAGGCCATCAAAGGGCCATGCTGATTTGGCGTCATCCCCGCCTTCCTCCCCCCACCTTCGCCACCCTGTGGCTCCGGTTGGGCGCAGCGCACTGTGCGCTTGCCCGCCGAAGCTTCTCCACAGAGAAGCGCAGGTGGGGGGCAGTCTCGTCTGACACGTATAACAGACGACGGGGGTTGCGTTCGTTACCCCACTTAAGGGAACAGCTCAAGCCACGAACTGACGACAACCATGCAGCACCTGTGTCTCCGTCCTTGTGAGAACTCCTTCCTTTCAGAAGGCAATCGTAGACATGTCAAGGCCTGGTGAGGTTTTTCGTTTAGCATCGAATTGAACCACATGCTCCACCGCTTGTGCGAGTCCCCGTCTATTCCTTTGAGTTTTAAGCTTGCGCTCGTACTTCCCAGGCGGATGACTTAACGCGTTAGCTTCGCCACTGAAAGGGTCGATACTTCCAATAGCTAGTCATCATCGTTTAGGGCGTGGACTACAAGGGTATCTAATCCTTTTTGATCCCCACGCTTTCGTGCCTCAGAGTCAGGTACGCGCCAGTAGATTGCCTTCGCCTTCGGTGTTCCCCATGATATCAACGGATTTCACCCCTCCACCATGAGTTCCATCTACCTCTCGCGCCCTCAAGTTGTGCCGTATCGATGCCAGGCTTTGGGTTGGGCCCAAAGATTTAAACATCGACTAACACCACCTCCTACGCACCCTTTACGCCCAGTAACTCCGGATAACGCTCGGGCCTCTCGTATTACCGCGGCTGCTGGCACGAGATTTGCAGGCCCTTATTCTGCAGGTACTGTCATTTTTTTCCTCCCTGCTAAAAGTGGTTTACGCCCCGAAGGGCTTCTTCCCACACGCGGCGTCGCTCCATCAGGCTTTCGCCCATTGTGGAAGATTCTCGACTGCTGCCACCCGTAGGTGTACGGACCGTGTCTCAGTTCCGTCGGTGGGGAACGCGCTCACACGCCCCCTAGCCGTCATAGCCTTGGTAGGCCGTTACCCTACCAACAAGCTGATAGCCCGCAGGCCTTTCCGAAAGCGGATTGCTCCTTTGATGTTGCCATCACATCGGGAATTAGCGAACCTTTCGGCTCGTTATGCCCGACTTCCGGGTAAGTACCTACGTGTTCCTACCTCGTCTGCCACTAAACTTATAACACTCTTGACTTGATGTAATCGCATCTTGAATAAAATAAGTTCCGTTCGACTTGCATGCCTTATCCACGCCGCCAGCGTTCATCCTGAGCCAGGATCAAACTCTCAATAGAAAATCTATTAAGTAGTGATCTGATCTTGCCACGAAACTCAGTCGCGTCGAAGATCAGGCTCTTAAAGAAATATCACTAGACTCGCTCTGCCGAAGGCAGAGCGTCTCTTGTGACGAGTACCTTCGACGGATTTTTGATATTCCATATACATTTTTGGGAAAATGTATACGACATGTTTTCAACGTTCTCTCCGAAAATAAATCCGCGACTATTTTCGATGGATTCAAAAACAATCGCGGACTTACCTAGCTTTTCAAAAATGTAGCAAAAAGGTCTCTACATAATCCATCATTCTCCTAGGGGACATTATAGGCGACCCCCCATCCCCTGTCAACCCCCCGTGTGGCCAAAAAAGTGTTGTAAAATAAGGGCTTTTTACCCTATGTCCGCAGAGCTCCCTCGATAATTCGCTTGAACTCCCAAGCACTCTTACGGATATGCCGCTCTTGGGTCTCATAGTTCACCTCGACGAGGCCAAAGCGCGGGCCGAACCCCTTGTCCCACTCAAAGTTGTCGAGAAGCGACCAGTAGAAGTATCCGCGGACATCATACCCCTCATGCATTGCACGCTGCATAGCAGCGATATGGCCATGGATGAATTCGGCTCGCCTGTCATCCTTGGCATCCGCGATACCGTTCTCAAATATATAGAGCGGTTTTTGGTAGCGCGCCATCGCACGAAGAAGCTGATAAAATCCTTCGGGATCGATAGGCCAACCCATGTCTGAATACTGTTTTGTTTTTCTATCAGAAAAATAATAATTCACTCCCACAAAATCTTGAGTACCGCGTACCAAGCGCACAAAATAATGATTAAAGAAAAAATCTTTGAGAAAATTGCCTCTGCGTGAAAACCAGATAACATTTTGCGTAATACCGACCTCGGCGTTTTTATTTTTTTGTTTAATGAGCGCGTATGCTTTTTTATGAGCGGCCGCTAGCATACGATTTGCGCGCCAATACTGCCCGAGCGCCATGCGTTTTCCGGGCGGCCAATTGCCTCGTAGATACCCGTGAGCCGTATAGACATTGGGCTCATTGAGTGTAATCCAAAACCGCACGTCAGGCAGAGCTTCAGCTATGCGCGCGGCAAACCGCGCAAACTGCGCGGGCGCGCGGCCATTCGTCCAGCCACCCTGATCGCGAAACCACAGCGGTACCGTCCAGTGCCAGAGTGTTACAAATGGTTCCAGTCCACGCTCGCGAAGAGCTGCAACGACATCGCGGTAGTGCTGAATTTCCAGTTCATCGAACTCGCCTTCTCGAGGCTCGACACGCGACCACTCAATTGAAAATCGATGTGCGTTGTGACCCAAGTTTTTTGCAATCTCAAAGTCATCACGAAACCGATGATAGTGATCGCTTGCGAGTCCCGAGGGCATCAAGTGATGCTCGCGCTCAAAGTCAGACCAATCATTGCGCGCATTGCCCTCAACCTGATGAGCGGAGGTTGCCGCCCCCCAGTAAAAAATTACTTCTTTTTTTGATGTTTGTACCTCCACGCCTCAATTATAGCATGGTTGCCCGACGCAAGCTCTTTGGGTACGCGATAGGTTTTACCTTTGTATTTCAATACATCAGGCCGTGTGTAGGTAGGAACGCCCGCGCCAAAGCGCGATTCTTCGAGTGATTCGGCGCGCCCTAAAACACCAGGGATCTGACGGGAAATAGCATCAATCATGACCAATGCTGGCAACTCACCCCCCGTCAGTACATAGTCACCTATTGAGACCTCTTCTGCTCTGAGTGCCTTTTTGACGCGCTCATCAATACCTTCATAGTGCCCCGCGATAATAACAAGATGATCATATTTTTTGCTATATGCACGCGCGGTGGTATTAGTGAATTGTTTGCCTGCAGCCGATGTAATAATCACACGAATCTTTTTGCCCTTTTTTTTGATAGCATCAAATGCTTTAAGGATAGGTTCTGCGCGCATGACCATACCGGGACCACCGCCGTATGGTTTACTATCTGCCGTCCTGTGTTTATTGTCCGTAAAATCACGAATATCTATAATCTCAATACCGATGAGTTTATTTTTCTGGGCGCGAGCCATCATCGACTCGCCAAGATATGAATCGAATGCTTTGGGAAATAATGTAAGAACTGTAAATCTCATAATAATATATAATGAAAGTATATCACTTAAATTAAAAGACCCCTCGCGTAAAAAGTTGAGGGGTCTTTTAGTTGTATCAACGACTAGAGGTTCAAATCGCTCAAATCGTCCATTACTTTTCGTTCTTGTGGAGGACGGCGTTCGCTGCCTTCCGGCTCTTCGATCTTGAGGGTGACACGAGCATTGTGCTTCATGCCAACCACACGAAGAAGCGTGCGGAGAGCTTTCGCGGTATTTCCGTTGCGACCGATGACCTGGCCCATGTTGGCCGGGTTGACCTTGAGCGTGAGGAGCACCCCCATCTCGTCAACCTTGCGATCAACTTTCACATCATCCGGATTATCCACGAGCGCCTTCACGACGAACTCGAGAAAGTGTTTGTCTGCGTTGTCTGACATAGTATGTATCGTTCAGTTATGGCGACCTTTTGAACTTCCTTGATTGTAACAAAAAAAGAATCCTTGGGCAAGGATTCTTTTTTTCTTTACAGACAAGTATTATTTTGCCGCTCGCTTCATGAGACTCGAGACAGTCTGTGTGATCTGTGCACCCTTTGAGTGCCAATAGTCGATGCGATCTCGTTTGAGCACTACGCGCTTTTGACGAGCATCGTAGTTGCCAAGGATTTCCTGCACGGCACCCGACTTGGGAGCGCGGAAAGACTCAATCAGAACAACCCGGAATGACGGGTCATTTTTGCGGCCAACTCGCTGTAATCTGATTTTAAGCATGGTGCAATTCTACCCGAAAGGGCCTTATGCGTCAACCCTCTTTGGCGAACTCTTTTGCCTCCTCGAGCTTGAGGGAGATGACGCGAGAAATACCATCACCTGACATGGTAACACCGTATAAAATGCCTGCGCGCTGCATAGTATGGCGGTTATGCGTGACGATGATAAGCTGGGTCTTTTTCGCAAGCTGTTCAAGTAAGTCACCGTAGCGCTGAGAGTTCGCCTCATCGAGCGCGGCATCGGTCTCATCGAGCACTAAAAATGGCGGTGGATTAACCGCAGACATCGCGAACAAAAGTGCAACTGAGGTGAGCGCGCGCTCACCACCCGAGAGCATATCAAGGCTGCGCAAACGCTTGCGTGGGATATCAAGCTCGATCTCAATACCCCCCTCGATGATCTCGCCGGTCTCGCCTACTGACGGCGAGATGTACGCGAGCTTTGCCTTACCTCCACCAAACACACTACGAAAGAGTGCCAAAAATTCTTCGTTAATACTTTTAAGTCCCTCAGAAAACTTCTCGTGCAACTTTTGATCAAGTTCTTTCATTAAAGACTTGAGCTGCGAGGCAGCATTGTTCACATCATGAAGTTCACGCGCTAAAAACTCATCACGCGATTTGGTGTCTTCGTATTCCTTTACAACTGATGAATCGATACCCCCCGCCTCTTCGAGCCGTATGCGCAAGCGCTCGATCTGCCGCATGAGTTGCGCGCGATCAGCGTCACCTACAAATGCTTCGGATTTTGGAAGCTGGTCTTCTTCAATCTTAAGGTCGCGCATAAATTGAGTAAGCTCTGTGTGACGTGATTTGTATTTTTCTCCTTCAAAATCAAGCGTGCGGAGCTTCGCCCTCACTTCTTCGAGTTCGCGCTCCTCAGTACGAATTTCATGCTCACGCTCACGCAATTCACGTAGTGTATCTTCGCGTACCGCACCCGTCTCTTCACGCTGGGTTGCAAGCTCTTGGGTAGTACGCTCAATATCGCGCAGCTCGGCAGCCATATCTTGCTTCTTTTTTTCGAGCGACAGGTCAGCGGCAGCATCACGCTCACCTACTGATAACTTTAAAAGTTTCTCAAGACGCACCTTGATATCATTGATACCGGATTTGAGCGTCTCAAAACTGTCTTTGCCTGCTATCTCTTTTACAAATGAGAGCGTATCGCGCAGTTCGCCTGCGATCATCTTCACTGACACTTCAGAATCTCTTGACCCCGCACCGGCAGCCAAAAGGCCCTCGATGCGCCCCAGCTCACGCTCGAGTGTACGCCGTCTTTCATCGAGCTCGCTGAGTTTTTCTTTGACCGCATCTTTTATCTGTAAACCTGAAAATGATTTTTCCGCGCGCGCAATCTCACCCGAAAGCTCTTTGATGCGCACAGACTTTTCGCGAAGCATATCTTCGAGCGGATCACGCTCAACTGCTGTGTCATCTGCGATCTCGGCGAGTGCGGCGCGCTCACGCGATGCCCAGAGCCGCGCTTTCTCATAGAGATCCGTGCGATACTCTTCTACTGCTTTCATTTTTTCCGCTTGCCCCGCCAAATATTTGAGGTGCGGCCGCAATTCACGGATCTGCGCATCAACCTGACGAAGATTATTTTCCGTCTCGGCAAGCTTGCGTTCGGCATCGCGTTTTTTGAGGTGGTATTCTTTGAGTCCCAACGCTTCTTCAATCATCTCTTGGCGATCGCGCGGTGATGCCCACAAAATCCTATCTACCTCGCCCTGCGAGATAATATGATGCTGGGTGGAGCCGAAACCAACCGTCGAGAGAAGTTGAAAAATATCTTTGAGGCGTACCTGCGAGCCATTGAGCAAATACTCATTGGTACCATCGCGAATCACGCGGCGAGAGATAATAACCTCATCAAATTCGTAGGGAAATTGTTTTTTTGAATTATCAAAAATAAGCTTGACCTCGGCCTTGCCCAAGCGCGCCGCTTTATCAGAACCATTAAAGATAAGATCCTCGCCTTTCTTGCCTCGGAGCGATTTTATTGATTGCTCACCCAACACCCAACGAATTGCCTCGACTACATTGGACTTACCCGAACCGTTGGGTCCGACTACCGATGTGATGCGCGAGGGAAATTCAAAAACCGTTGATTTACCAAATGATTTAAAACCCGAGAGTGTAAGACTCTTGAAATACATACTAACCCCAACCCTTTTCGCGAAGAGCGTTTTCGGCCGCTTCTACCTCGGCGTCTTGTTTTGATGGGCCGCTACCCTCGGCCACCTGCGTGGAACCCAAAAAGACGCCCACAAAAAATTTCTTTTGGTGATCAGGACCTACCTCGCGCAACACCTTATAGCTCGGCGTAATGCCAACCCTATCTTGAGCGGCTTCTTGAAATGAGCTCTTAGGATCTTTCCAGAGACGCTTTTCGACTACCTCACTCGTATGCGTCAGGAGATATTTTTTAATAAAATCAGCACACGCATCATATCCCTGATCGAGATAGAGCGCGCCTACAAATGCTTCAAATGCGTTTGCCAAGATATAGTGGCGCGCGCGACCGGTATCTTTTTTCTCGCCGCGCGATAGCAGCATATAATCGCCCATCTTGATCTCGGCGGCAATGCCCGCCAAAATCTCAGCATTCACGAGCGCGGCGCGAATACTTGTGAGTTCACCTTCGGGCTTATCAGGAAATCGTTCAAAAAGATCGGCAGTGACTACCAACTCTAAAACAGCATCGCCCAAATACTCAAGCCGCTCATTGTGGCCGAGGCGAAATCCGGGGTTTTCATTGAGATACGAGCGGTGCGTGAGCGCCTGCGTCAGTAAATCGTTTTTTTTAAATGTGATATCAAGAGTAGCTGCGAACGCGGTAGGGTCTATCATAAGGTTGCAAATATTTTTCGAATGTCGTCGTACATTTTAAGTCCTGATAAATCTGCTTTGCGAAACCACTTTGCCTCCACGAGACCGCCTGATGATTTGAGATGTAGCTCTTTTTGCGTGGTGGCACCCAAGAAATATACTACACGCCTTCGCACGGGACCCGTCTCCGGATCGTGCGCCACATATTGGTTTTCACAGAGTTGGCGCGAGAGTTCAAGATTGTCGATACCGATCTCGGTCATGACGGCACGACGCGCACCCACGATGTCTTCTTCGTCAGTCTGGATGCGGCCCTTGGGCAAGGTCCAATAGCCAAAGACATCATGTACAAGCGCGATGTGATCGCCGCGCATCACCACAGCTCCTGCGCGACGCTCAAGTGGTAAATTCTCAAGCTCTTCGGGGCTGTATTTTTTGGAGGTCTCATCTTTGCCCGGCTCGCCCAGTTCGCGGTACACCGTGCCCAAAACGCCATTGACGAATTTACCTGAATTTTCCCCACCAAACGTTTTGGCGAGTTCAATTGATTCGTTGATCGCTACCTTTGGGGGCACCTCCTTGTAGTTGCCAAAGAGAAGTTCCCAAAGCCCGATCCGTAACACATTGCGATCGACAACCGCTATCTGCGAGAGCGGCCACTCAGGTGCCGCGCGCTCGATAATCGCATCGAGCTGTTCGCGCTTTTGAGCGACGCCGGTCACCAATGCGCGGACGAAGCCCGCATCATCAAGGCCAGGGCCAAACTCTTCAAGGTTGCGCCCGATGATATCTTCAGCGACAGTTGAGGGCGCACCATTAAAATCCCATTCGTAGAGGGACTGCATTGCGATGGACCGTGCGAGATGCCGCGATGCCATAAAGTGTTAGTAGTGTAGTGTGTGAAAGAACGAAGAAGTATAAACCTGCTTTACTTTGCTGTGTGCGCCGCTTCTTCTTGCGCACTCAGTTCTTTTTCTTTTTGCTTGCGCTCTTTTTTATTGAGCTTACCCAACACATCGATGACCTGCCGCCCCTGATAGGTGCCGCAGTTTGTGCAAACGGTGTGTGGGCGAATGGAAGTAGCGCATTTCTCGCACTTGGCAAGATTTTGCACTTTGATCGCATGATGTGACCGGCGGTTGCCGGTATGTGAGCGGGTATGCCGCATCCGTACTGTCATATGAACTACTCTACCATACTTGGCCGTAGGACGCAAGAATCATATAAATCTAGAACAAAAGGAAATTCGATGTATCTTGGAAAGCCCATATTTACTGATCGCATGGGTGTGGATGGCCGTGCCATACCCCTTGTGTGAGGCAAAACCGTAGGCAGGATATTTGGCATGAAAGCGCATCATGGCGCGGTCACGCGTGACTTTGGCCATGATGGATGCGGCGGCGATAACGGGAATCTTTTCATCCCCTTTTATGATGCTTTCTTGACGAAATTCGCGCGGCGCGCGAAGTCCGGCGTCGAGCATTATATAAGAAGACGCGGGTGAGACGGCGAGCTTGGTAAGTCCCCTCTCTATGGCCAAGCGCGCCGTGTGCGAAATGCCATATTTATCAATATGAAGGGCTGATATAGAGATGACCGCGTGCGAGAGCTTTTTATGATTCTTGATGGCTCGAAACCACTCTTCGCGCTTTTTTGGTGTCAGTTTTTTTGAGTCACGAATGCCCACAAAAAATGCCTGCGGCATACGTGCCGGCATAACTACCAATCCTACTGTAATAGGACCTGCGAGCGGCCCGCGACCTACTTCATCGATACCAACAATGTATTTCGGCACACCTCGGTTAGGTTGTCTAGCGTTTCGTGGCATACCCTTTTACGATACAATTTCTGTATGAAATTCGTCCATCTGCATACGCATTCACACTACTCGCTTTTGGACGGACTCTCAAAGATTGATCAGCTAATCGCCAAAGCCGTCGAGCATCAAATGCCCGCACTTGCCCTCACTGACCACGGCAATCTCTATGGCGCCATTGAGTTTTATCAAAAATGCAAAAAAGCTGGCATCAAACCAATCCTCGGTATGGAAGCATACATCGCGCGCCGCGATCTTCACGAGAAAGTTTCGGGTATTGATGACAAACGCTACCACCTCATACTCCTTGCTACCAACAATACCGGCTGGAAAAACCTTATCGAACTTGCCAGCATCGCCGCGCTCGAAGGTTTTTACTATAAACCACGCATCGACAAAAACCTCTTGCGCAAACACCACGAGGGGCTCATAGCCCTCTCAGGCTGTATGGGGGGCGAGATCCCCCGCGCACTTTTAGCAAGTGAGCTCGAGCGAGCACATGATTTAGCACACGAATATGTCGATATTTTTGGCAAAGACAACTTCTATATAGAAGTCTCGCACCATCCCGCAATCCCCAACCATGAAAAGCTCCAAGGCCAGCTCGTAACACTCGCACGCGAGCTCGAGATCCCGCTTGTTGCAACCCAAGACATCCACTACACCAATGCTGATGATGCCTCAGCTCAAGATGTACTCTTGGCGGTGCAGACCAATACACGTCTTGATGACGACGACCGCCTCACCATGAAGCGTGATGATTTTTCGTTTCGCTCATCTGAACATATGGCTGAGCTTTTTAAAGACCTGCCTGAAGCTGTAGAAAATACGGCGCGTATCGCTGAGCGTGTTGATATCAATATTGAACTCGGTGTTCTCCAGCTACCACACTATGATCTCCCGCAAGGTGAGACCGCAAACTCATATCTTGAAAAACTGTGCAATGAAAGATTGCCTGCGCGCTATCCTGACAATGCTGACGCAGCGCGCGAGCGCCTCCACTACGAACTTGCGGTTATTGAAAAATCTGGCTTTACTGAATACTTTTTGATCGTGCAAGATTTTATCAACTGGGCAAAATCAAAAAATATTGTGGTAGGACCGGGACGCGGATCAGCCGCAGGATCGCTCGTCGCCTATGTACTTGGCATTACCAACGTGGATCCTATCGGATACAATTTGCTCTTTGAACGTTTTATGAACCCCGAGCGTATCAGCCCGCCTGATATTGATGTCGACTTTGCCGATACCCGCCGTGATGAAGTACTCGAATACGTCGCGGGCAAATACGGCCGCGATCATGTAGCGCAAATCATAACCTTCGGTACTATGGCCGCGCGCGCTGCCGTGCGCGATACGGGTCGCGCGCTCGGCTTTCCCTATGACTACTGCGACCGTGCGGCAAAGATGATCCCGTTTAATCCCAACCAAGGCCACAAAGACGGATATCTCAAAGAATGTATTGATATGGTGCCGGAGCTTGGCGATCTCTACCGTACTGACGACGGCAAAAAACTACTCGATGCGGCGATGAAGCTCGAAGGCGTAGTACGCCACGCGTCCACCCATGCCTGCGCGGTAGTTATCACCAAACATCCACTCACCGATTCAATCCCCCTCCAGTATGCGACCGGTAGAGAAGATCAAAAATCATCCATCGTCACGCAGTTTGAAATGCACGCCATCGAAGACCTCGGCATTTTAAAAGTAGACTTTCTAGGCCTCTCAAACCTCTCGATCATTGAAGAAACCTTGCGTCGCGTCAAAAGAATCCACGATAAAGATATTAATATCGATACGATTCCGCTCGATGATACCAAGGTTTTTAAAACACTTGCCGAAGGCAAGACAGTGGGCGTCTTTCAGCTCGAAGGTGCTGGTATGACACGCTTTCTCAAAGAGCTTAAACCCACCACCATCGAAGACATCGTGGCCATGGTGGCACTCTACCGCCCTGGACCCATGGAGCTTATTCCCTCATTTATCAAACGCAAACACGGCGAGGAAGAAGTAAAATATCTCCACCCGAAACTCCAGCCAATCTTGGCGCCCACCTATGGCATCATGGTGTACCAAGAGCAGCTCATGCAGGCCGCGCAAGCGCTCGCGGGATTTTCACTGCCCGAGGCCGACACGCTCCGCAAAGCGGTTGGTAAAAAAATTAAAAAACTTTTAGCCGAACAAGAAAACAAATTCGTCGATGGTGCTGAACGCACAATCGGCTCGCGGCGGTTGGGCGAAGAGTTCTGGAAACTCGTAGAACCATTCGCGCGCTATGGGTTCAACCGCTCACATGCGGTAGGATACGCCACGATTGCCTATCAAACCGCGTATTTGAAGACGCACTATCCGGTAGAGTTTATGGCCTCGCTTCTCAACTCTGATGAAAAAAATATTGATCGTATTTCGTTTTTGGTAGGCGTTGCCGCACAAGAAAAAATAAAAATACTGCCACCGAGTATCAACGAATCGCGCGCGCGCTTTTCGGTCACGCCCGAGGGCGCTATACGCTTTGGCTTAGGTGCCATCAAAAACGTGGGGCACAACATCGTCTCGCTGATAGTAGAGGAACGCGACGCGCACGGACCTTATATAAATCTGGCAAATTTTTTGGAGCGCGCTAAAACTCGTGATCTCAACAAAAAATCTATCGAGGCACTTACTAGGTCAGGTGCGCTCGATATCTTTGGCGAGCGCAATCAGCTTCTTATGAATATGGATCGCATCTTGGGCTACGCGCGCGAGGCGCACCATGATGCACATAGCGATCAAAACTCACTCTTTGGCCTCATGAGCGATTCACAATCAATCCCTCAGCTCAAACTCGAAGTGGTCGAGCCCGCTACGCAGGACGCAAAACTCAAATGGGAGAAGGAACTCTTGGGCCTGTATGTATCGGGTCATCCACTTGAGAAAATAAAACACTTGCAGGCAAAATCAAAGACCATCCGCGAGCTCAAAGAAAAGATGCCGGGCCGGTCGGTGACCGTGTACTGCATGCTTGGTGAGGTCAAGCGCATCCTTACCAAAAATGGTGATCCTATGGTATTCTTGAAACTGCAAGACGATTCGGGTGAGATTGAGGGCGTCATGTTCCCCTCTGACCTCAAAATCTACGGCCACATGCTGGTACCCGAGGGACTCTTTGCTGTACAAGGCAAAATCAACGAACGCAACGGTACACCAAGTATGATCTGCAACAAAGTAGAGCCGATTATCGTATAACATAAAGTATGCTTAACTGGCTAAAATATTATGTAACCACAGCTCTGCTAATTGGTCTTTTTAGTATCGTTGCCAGTTATTTTCTCTTTTCGTGCTACAACGAACCGCCAAAATATGATGATGATGGGTTCAGTAAAGCGGCGTATCTGGCGTTTTGTATAGTACTACCTGCTCTTGCGGCATTTTATGTACCCCTTGGTACGCTTATTATAGCAACTATTTTAGATTTGATTCTCAGATTTGGCTTCAAGGACACGCGCCCCTACAGGAAAGTTTTGGCAATTATCGGAGCACTGTTAGTGATAGCAATCACGGGTCTCATAATATTATTTATAATTGATCAATGAAAAATAAAAAAAACAACATAGCCATCGAAGAAAAACGCCACACGCTGGCGCACCTTTTGGCGAGCGCAGTACTCAAAAAATATCCCAAAGCAAAGCTTGGCATTGGCCCCACTATTGAGAACGGCTTTTATTATGATTTTGATCTCGGTGGCAAGCTCAAAGAAGAAGATCTGGAAAAGCTTGAGCAAACGATGCGTGATCTTATCGGGCAAGAGCTTGATATGACGGGCGAGAAAATTACTGCCGACGAGGCAAGAAAACTCTTTGCTGACCAACCCTACAAACTCGAACTGATTGATGAATACGAAAAAGAAGGTCGTGAGCTGACCGCTTACAGCATCGGTGATTTTACCGACCTGTGTAAAGGGGGCCACGCTGACAACACGCGTGATATTGATGCAGGAGCGTTTGCCCTCACAACTATCGCGGGTGCCTACTGGCGTGGCGACGAAAATAACCCGCAACTCCAACGCATCTACGCGCTCGCCTTTGATACGCCAGCTGAACTCGAAGAATATCGCACGATGCTCGAGGAAGCCAAAAAACGCGATCACAAAAAACTTGGTATTGAGCTTGATCTCTTCACCTTCTCAAATCTCGTTGGCTCTGGCCTACCTCTCTGGACACCCAAAGGTACGGTGCTGCGCGATCTTTTAGACAATGCCGTATGGCAACTCCGCCGCGCGTATGGATATGAGCGCGTTGATATCCCCCACATTACCAAAAAGGATCTCTACGAGAAAAGCGGCCATTGGGAAAAATTTGGCGATGAACTCTTTGGTGTCAAAACACGTGAAGGACATGAATTTGTCATGAAGCCCATGAACTGCCCACATCACGCGCAGATCTACGCACGGCGTCAATGGAGCTACCGTGAGCTACCCCAACGCTATGCATCAACCACCAAAGTATATCGTGACGAACAGACAGGTGAACTCGCTGGCCTCTCGCGCGTGCGCTCAATCACGCAAGATGATGCACACGTCTTTTGCCGCGAATCACAAATCAAAGAAGAAATGTCAAACATCTGGAGCATCATTGAAAACTTTTATGGTAAATTTGGATTTACCCTTGAGCCGCGCCTTTCGCTCTCAGACCCCGCGCATCCTGAAAAATACTTGGGCTCTCGCGAGACGTGGGCTGAGGCCGAAAATACACTCCGCGCGCTTGTCGCAGAGCGAGGTGCGACAGCTGTCGAATCACCGGGCGAAGCGGCCTTTTACGGACCAAAAATTGACTTTATGGCCAAAGATTCTCTTGGGCGCGGATGGCAGATTGCGACAATCCAACTTGATATGGTGCAACCCGAACGCTTTGATCTTTTCTGTATCAGTGAGACGGGTGAACATGAGCGCATTGTGATGATCCACGCGGCTATCATGGGCTCACTTGAGCGATTTCTCTCCATCATCATTGAACACTATGGCGGTGCGTTTCCGTTTTGGCTTGCTCCCGTACAGGTAAAGATCCTGACAATCAATGACAAAGTGAATGAGTATACAAATGAGGTCGCGGGTAAACTCAAAGCTCACGGCGTTCGTATTGAGCTCGATACACGCAACGAATCAATCGGTAAAAAAATCCGTGAGGCAGAGATGGAGAAGGTACCCTATATCTTTGTCATCGGTGAGAAAGAAGCGGCAGCAAATCAGATCAATGTGCGTACGCGTGGAGTGAAAGATACAAAGACGATCTCTCTCGAACAGTTTCTCGAAGATACAAGAAACTAACTAAAAAGAAAACGAGCTCGAGGGGACGACTCCCCTCGAGCTCTTCGGTTGTGCGCCCGCTAGTGCGGCGACGCCTCTTTGGCCGTGGTGTCCGCACCGTTGGCGCGGCGAGGCGCTGATGCTCCAGCCGAGCGCGGTGCTGCCGCGCTCATCACGCCCTCATTGCGAGCACGCGCGACTTCCTGTTGGAGATCGAGAATACGACGATCGAGGCTGCGTCGGATACGCCAATGCAAGACGATCAAGATGACTGTAATACTAAGCATTGCGAGAAGCATGCCAACCCAACCCCGAAACCGGTCACGATAGCTTTCGGCCTGCAGCGCGAGCGGCTCGAGCTCGGCCACCTTGGCGTTGAGCATGCTGTTGCGAGTCTCTGTCACTGCGAGCTCGCGCGTACGCGCATCACGCTCGCCAGTCACCTGCGCGAGCTCACCCTTGAGACGCGTGACCTCAGCTTCAAGCCGCTTGAGCTCGGCCGGCTCCGGTCGCGGATCGACGATCCGCGCGCCAGGTTGTAACACCGAGAAATTCACACCAGGATTGGCTTCACGCAGCTCCGAGAGCGCAGGGGCAAACTTGCCCGCGATCTCACCCGGCGTGTCGCCCGACTGCACGATGTACGTGCGCGCCTCGGCTGCGGTTGCGATCGCGAGTATCGCGATCAGTGAGAAAAGAACAGCTTCCAAAAGTCCCCTCATCTTCCCCTCCTATGGTCTGGGACGGAATTGAATCAAAGTATATTTTACTATATAATAGCGTTTATGGCAAGACCCCACATAATCGTTATTACAGGCCCTACTGCGTCAGGCAAATCGGCTCGTGCGCTCAAGCTCGCCCGCAAGCTCAAGGGCGAAATAATATCTGCCGACTCGCGCCAAGTATACCGCGGACTTGATATTGGTACCGCTAAACCCAGTAAAAAAGAACAGCGCGCGATACCCCACCACTGCATTGATATTGCCTCACCCAAAAAAGCTCTAACCGTCATCGAATACCAAAAAGCGGCTCTTCGCGCTATCAAAAAGATTTTAGCCAAAGGCAAAATGCCCATCATCGTGGGTGGTACCGGTTTTTATATTGATGCCATTTTATACGAGACCTCATTTCCTGCAGTACCGCCGAACCCCGCGCTTCGAGGCAAACTTGAAAAACTCTCGCCCGCAAAACTTTTTGTACTACTTAAAAAACTTGATCCTGAACGTGCCAAAAACATCGACGCCAAAAACCCGAGGCGCCTCATGCGCGCAATTGAAATCGCGAAAGCCCTCGGCCATGTGCCCGTGCTTACCAAAACTCTCCGCTTTGATGCAAAAATAGTCTTACTCAATCCACCCAAAGCGACACTGCAAAAAAACATCGCGCGCCGTACAACTAAAATGTTGCGGGCAGGACTCATAGACGAAGTACGCAAACTGGTACGCACGCACACCCCCCGCTCGCGTATTCTGGAGCTTGGTTTTGAATACAAATATCCCCTTCTTTACCTCGAACGCCAAATCTCAAAAGATGAGATGATTGCAAAAATCAACACTGAGAACTGGCGCTATGCCAAACGTCAGATGACGTGGTTTAAGAAGATCGGTACGCCCGCCTTAACTCAACAATCCAGATAAATAAACTGAAAGTCGCCGCGAATACAGCTTGCAAAAGTGCACCATAGAAAACAAAGCCGCATACGATACAAAAAGATGGCCATATGGGCAGCGTAAAAATAAAATAATACAAAGCTGTATTACCTATAAACAGGAAAACGCCAATATAAAACAGCAAGTACACTAACCGCTTCCAAACATTAAATTCTTTTTGAAAGTAAATATCGATAGCTTTGTAAATAAAATAATTTGTTATAAATAAGCTCACCAATGGAGCAGAAAATGATCCTATCATCAGGATCCACTCACCAATATCCGAAGATGCGCCATTATAACCTAAAAGAGCATTGAACGCCGCTAATGCAATCAAACCCAAAAAACCAAGCATCAGACAGGCACCATGGCTCCAAGCATACAATTTTAATTTTCTTTGCCACATAATCAACACCTAAGTTCAGTGTAACAAACTCTGAAGCAAATCACGAATAGTTTCGGGATTGCCTTTGCCCTTACTTGCTTTCATAGCCTGCCCTACCAAAAATTGGAGAGCGCCCTGTTTACCTGACTTGTATTCGGAGACGGCAGACTCGTTTTCTTCGAGTACTTTCTTAATGATACCTTCAAGTTCGTTGGAATCGCTTGTTTGAAACAAATCCCTCTCTTCAGCAATTTCTGTAGGATCGCCCCCGCGTTCTACCATCCGAAGCAATAACTCCTTAGCCCCTGCTGATGATATTTTCTTATCAGCAATCAACGTAATAAGTTCTGCAAAATTTTCTGGATTAACTTTTGAATTTTCAAACGGAATATTTAGAACTCGAAGAGTGCCTACAAGATCTACGAGCATATAACTACGTGAAAGCTTGAAGACTTTTTTTGTATCATGCCCCGTCGCCGACAACCATTCTCCAAGCTCAGAGGTAGTTTTCTCATAGAACGTTGCCATGGCAGGGTTACGCACAAAAAACTCGATAGCCTCACTATCGATTCCATACTCGCGCCCGAAACGCTCGCGCTTTTGCGCGGGCAATTCTGGCAAATGGTGCTTGAGCTCTTCACGGATGGCGGCGACATTAAGCGACGGCAAATCAGGCTCAGGGAAATATCGATAGTCATGTGCCGATTCTTTGACGCGCTGCAGGAGCGTCTGCTGTTTTGCATCGTCCCACCCACGCGTTTCTTGTCTCACCTCGCCTCCTGATTCAATAAGCTGAATTTGGCGCGCGACTTCATACTCGATAGCTTTTTCTACAAACTTAAATGAGTTGATATTTTTAAGTTCAACCTTGGTACCAAATTTCTCTGATCCCCGAAGCCGTACCGATACATTGGCCTCCACGCGCATCTCACCTTTTTGCATGCGCGCATATGACGCTCCTACATACTGGAAAATAAGCTGGAGTTCTTCAGCTGCCTCGCGCGCTTCCGCTGCACTACGCATATCAGGCTCAGTAACTAATTCCATGAGCGGCACACCTGAGCGATTGAAATCTACCAATGTATTGCCCTCGCGGTCATGCACAAGACTCCCCGTGTCCTCTTCTAAATGCACGCGGGTGATACGCACCTGCTTTCCTGACGGTGTCACGATAAGTCCCTTGGCTACCATCGGCTCGTCATACTGCGAGATCTGATACCCCTTAGGCTGATCAGGATAAAAATAATTTTTACGGTCAAACTTGCTGGTATCAGGCACCTCGGCTCCCAACGCCAAGCCCACCGCGACTACTTTGCGTACCGCATCTTGGTTGGCTACCGGCAAGGTACCTGGGTGCGCCAAACACACGGGGCATACATTGGTATTGGGACGATCTTCGTCAGAATCATTCTTGCAACGACAAAACATCTTCGACTTGGTCGCAAGTTCCGCGTGTATCTCAAGACCTATGACCGACTCGTATTCCATATGATTATCTTACACATTTAGAGCATAAAAACAATTCCGAAAATTTTGCAGCGTCGGAGCCCTTTAGGGTTAAGCTGAAAATTTTTGGAATTATTTTTAGGCTTGCGAGAAGCTGTATTTTCGAGTACTATAGTAACCATGTTAAGTTACTCTGAACTACGCCCCGGCACTACCTTTGTACTCGATGGCGACCCCTATCGCGTGCTTGAATATAGCTTCTTACGTATGCAACAGCGCAAACCCGTGGCTCAGACCAAAATCAAAAACCTCCGCTCGGGCAAGGTGACGAGCCGCACTTTCCATCAAAATGAGTCGTTTAAACCCGCTGACATTGAAAAAGAAAAAGCAACCTTTCTCTACGGCAACCGTGGTGAATATTGGTTTCGTCGTGGCGATGATCCGAAAAACCGCATCGCGCTCAAAGAAGAAAAGATAGAAGATATTGTCAACTATCTGCTCCCAAATATGGAAATCATGCTGGATGTCTTTGAGGATGAAATTATCAACATCGAAATCCCCATCAAAATGGACCTCAAGGTAAAGGAAGCTCCCCCTGGCGTAAAGGGTGACAGCGCTACCGGCGGCAACAAAGAAGTAGTGCTTGAGACCGGTCTCAAACTCAACGTGCCACTTTTCATCAATGCGGGTGACACGGTGCGCGTCAACACCGAATCAGGCGAATATATCGAGCGCGTCGAAAAAGCCTAAAGTTTTATCGACTCCCCTGGTGCTATCGGCTTTCCTCCGCCTCGTGCGGGGGTTTCTTTTTTTGATACTTGAGGCGCATTCCCGCCAAGTGCGTTTTTGAGAACCTCTTTGAGACCGAGAAGATCCGGCCCTTTGCGTTGCTGAGTCTCTCTGGGTCGCGCGAGCTCTTTGAGCGAGATAGACTTCTCAGCAGGCTGCCGCGTGACAATGGAGCCCTGTTTGACTGATTGCACTGGTTTCTTGATGGGTTGTGACACATGGGTGTTTTTCTCGAGCTTCGCACCCTTTTCAGCTGGAAACTCGATGCCGAGCAAGCTCAAATGGCTTGGATATTTTGGCTTTATTGATACTTTGGCTGGAGAAATCTCACCTGCCTGCACTTTCTTGAGACAATCAGAACAATAAATTGGTCGCGATTCATCGGGCTTGAAGTTAAGATGCGCTGGTTTGCCACACACGCTACATGTAGCTGTATAGCGCTCACCCTTAGCAGCACCACCGGCACTCACGCTACCCGCCTGACTCGTGATGGTACGGTCACCCATATGATCTCCCTGTATACGCCCCCCTGCCGCAGCGCCTTCGGTCGCCTCTTCTCCCAAAGACTGGCTCCAGCGCATAATCTCTGATTCAACCACTTCGCGTGGGCGCGCGTATTTGCGACGGGAAAGCTCAACGATAGTATGCGTCGAATCATCAACACCTGCTGGACCCTTGGCTGCAATCGTCGTTGCAGAAAATGGCCGTGAGGTCACACCATTGACCATGAGCTTTAAATAAATGTGGCGATTTGGAAGATTAACCAAGTCTTGCAGCTCAAACTCCGGCGTATATTCTTTTTCCAAAAACTCAGCATCCGTCGCCCCTACGCGAAATGAGATAAGGGTGCCGCAGTTGCCAAAGACCGCGTCACGCACTTTGGTAGTGGTATCAGTGACGAGTTGGCCAATATATTGATGTGCGATGACAAGATTGAGACGATACTTGCGCGCCTCAGATAAAATATTGGCAAAAGAGTCTGTCGCAAAGTTTTGAAACTCATCGACATAGAGATAAAAATCACGACGCTCGTCCTCTGGGATACGCACGCGCTCCATGGCTGCCAGCTGAATCTTGGTAATGAGCATCGCACCCAAGAGCGCCGCGTTGTCTTCGCCGATGCGTCCTTTCGCGACATTTACAAGCAAGATTTTTCGCTGGTTCATCACCTCTTGTACGTTAAACGCACTCTTTGGCTGACCTACAATATTGCGCACGAATGATGATGACAAAAATTGACCTACTTTGTTTTGAATCGGCGCAATGGCTTCTTGGCGAAATCGGTCCTGCCAGCTTTCATACTCCTGCACCCAAAATGACCGCACGACGGGATCTTTGAGATTATCGATAATGATGCGCCGATAATCTTTATCTACTAACAAACGTGGGATGCCGAGCAGTGTCGTACCGGGTGTATCAAGGAGTGCTAACACACAATTGTTGAGGATATACTCCATACGACTCGACCAGACATTTGCCCAAATTTTGGTAAAAATGCCCATGAGATCGGATGCAACCAAATGTTTGTATTTGGGATCTGGCACCTCAAGAACATTGAACCCGAGCGGAAAATCGGAATCAGACGGGTTGAAATAGATTACATCATCGAGCCGATTGTCAGGTATTTTCTCGAGCACCTCTTCAACGAAGCTCCCGTGAGGATCGACGATGGCAAGGCCCGCACCACTTTGAATATCTTGAAACGCGAGATTCTTGAGAAGATTGGTTTTACCGGTACCTGTCTTTCCTATCACGTAGGTATGTTGCCTGCGATCTTCGGTGCGGATGCCAAAGGTGCGTTCGGCGCCGCGAAAGTTTGTCTTAGCAAAATAAACAGTGTAGGAGCCAGAATCCATTATTCTTTATTATCCAATACTTATAAGCATCTATCAACTTTTGGTGCTAACCGCATAGTGCTTGCGGGACCGCTCAATAATTTTTGTACGGGCCGAGTCCCGAGGCGCTTCCAGTAATGTCAGAGTCTCCGCAGAAAAAGGGTCGTATACATTGCCATCAATGGTCATTTTGATATAAAACTCCCGCATACCGAGATTAATCATATCTTTGGCGGTAAATACTGGCGCCAATTCACGCTCAAGACGCGTCGCATCATCACCGCCCACCCGAAACACAATGATAGCACCTACGGCGCCCAGCACGCTCGCAAACGCCTCGGTATCGAGCTGTGTCGTGTATTGGTGCGAGATAGTATTGGCGATACCGTATTTACGTGATTCGGCAAGAAAACCTAAAAAGGTGCTTGTCACAAGCCCCTGAAATTCGTGGATATACAGATAAAAATCGCGCCGTTCAATGTCTTTGTCTGCCGCACGCGCGATACCCGCCTCTTGTAGCTTCAGAACGCACAAAGAGCCTAGCAAACTCGCGTTATCATCGCCTATCTTGTCTTTCGCAAGATTGATAAGGACAATCTTTTCGCCCGAGAGTATCTCGTCAAAATCAATTTTGTTTTCTTTTTGGGTAAAGATGCCCTTTAAGTAGGGGTTAGCGATAAACGACCAGAGCTTATTGGTAAGCGGTGTGATCGCCTCGGTTTCGTACTTGTCCGCCCATTCGCGAAATTCGGTCGCCCAAAACTGCTTGACCATCTCGTCTTTGCAGTGTTCAGAAACCTCGATGCGAAAATCAATATCTTTTAAGAGTTTTATAAAATCTTTGAATGTCGCGTGTGGATAATCGAGCAACGCCAAACACGCAAATCGAAAGACATACTCCATCTGAGGATTCCACGAGCTGCCGAATTGCCGCTCTATAATCTCGACAATGCCACGCGCAACCTGATGGCGCAATTTTGGCTCAACGCCAGCGAGTGGATTAAACGCTGCTGGATATTGTGTGTCTGATGGATCAATAACGACAACATCACCCGCACGCTCGTCAGGAATAAAATCGAGTAGACCTGATACTAAGTCGCCATCAGGATCGATGACACATACGCCGTATCCATAGGTAATATCTTGACGTACCAATGTCTCCATGAGCTTTGTCTTGCCAACACCGCGCTTGCCGATGATATACATATGCCGCGTTCTATTGATACGCTTGATACCAAATATAAATTTCTTCTCTTCGAGCGCAGCTTCGTAGTTTGTACGGCCAAAAAAAGAAACCGTACGTGGATCGACGCGCTGATAGATAGGAAGTTGTGAAGGAGGAGGCGCGTATTTAATAAGATGAATCTTGCCGTCTTTGGGCATGCATCTATTATATCACACCGAGTTTCTTGAGTGCTCGTTCGTATCTTTCAATTGCCCATACCGCATCACCATACGTGATACCTTTCGCACCCTCATGCGCTATTTGGTTACGGAGCTTGTGTGCTTCCCACAAATCATCGATAGACTCAAAGCGCTGTTCGCCCAATGCCTGCAAGCGTTCACCCATCGTCTCGCCGGGGAGTTTCATATCTTTGAGAATACGATCTACGAGTGAATCCGCTTCGATAATCAAGAGCGCTGCGTCAGCATCTGAAGCGTTCTCAAGACCTGATGTAACCTGTGTCCACTCGTAGCTATAGAGCCCTCCGGTTTGCCCAGCGGGTTCCGTAGGAGTTTGTACACGCGGCTCTTTTTTACGAAAGGTCGCCAAACGCATGAGCACATAGACGATACCCACCGCAAAGACGAGTGAGAGCGTGCCTGCAATAATCTTTATCCATAAAAACAAATACTGCCAAAAGGGGCTTGAAAATAATGATTCAACACCGAATGCCAATGATCCGTATGACCCCGCCAAAAAAATGACTACCAATATAATGAGAATCCATGTCTCAATGTCACGATAGTCACGAGCACCAGCTGCAGGTACTTTTGATGCCCCTGGTTTAGTTCCTGGTTTTTTTGCGTCAGCCATAGTTATTCTTTGTCTTCAAACATTTCAAGACCTACTGATGGACCCATCTTCTTTGCCTCGACACGCTTGATGAGTGATCCGGTCATGACGAGCATCGTCGGCGGATGATAGAGTGTTGCGAGCTCTTCGGTATTGAGTACATATACACGTTGTTTTAGGTTAAAATTCCATGGACGCGCGAGAGCCCACTTACCTGCCGCTCCTTCTTCAGGTAATTTGCGCTTACGAAAATTTTCCCACATACGCACCTTGCGCGCCTCCGCGCGCAATTTGGGCGCAAAATAGGGAAATACATTGTACTTTGCCTGCGTGTAAACGCTCGTATTGTGCTGAAAATAATTCATATCTTGCGCACCATACTGATTGATAGCAGTCGTTACTACGCGTTTTGCGTTTTGCCCGTCAGCCACTGATTTATCAGCGATATAGACATAACGAATAAGCGTATTGTATCCCGGCTTTGCGAGGTTGAGCTCGACCGCTTTGAGCACCTCAGTCTCACCGGGTGTACGCATGGGACGATCAGTATATTCACCTAAAGGCCCCTGATACACTTTTTCTTCACGCTTTTTGAGCTGTTCAACTATTTTGAGGCCGGTCTCACGCCATTTGGGATCAGCAGGTTGAATCAAAATCTGAAGAAAATAATTTTCTTTACGATCTATTTTTTGGAATCCCTCTAATAGTGACGAAATGGGATCTAAACTACGCTCTTCGTCCATCGATTCGAACTTGAGATAGGTGCGTATAGGATATGCATCGGGCTTTCCGAGGACTAATTCAGTACCCCAGAGCTCAAGATTGCGCTCATAAAGTCCCGCAATGGTGTCAGGAAACTGGTCAACGTAATCAGATACTTGTTCGATCTCTAGCATGGGATAGTTCGCATACAAATTCGCCTCTATCGCCTTACGGTGCTTGTCGGGCGTACGAATATAAAAATGAATATCACCACCAAAGCTCGCGATCTCAAGACTAAACCACAATGTTACCTCGCCATTGATATAGGTTTCTTCAAAGTCTCCGGGGGAATTACGTACACTTGAGAGAGCTGCAAAAAACTGATCCATAGCAACGGGACTCTTGCGCACCTCGCGCGGGATTTTGAGTTCCAAGAGTGTCCAAGGAATTGCCGCCTTAAAAAGCTGTTGGCGCCAAGAGAGCCAAAGCGCACGAAAGACCACAAAAAGGGTTGGCGCCAGCCAGAGCCACCAAAAACGTATAAGAAGTTTAATTGTAACAATGGTTGGCTCGAAAAATTCGAGGAACGACATGCATTACGAAACTATCGTATAAGTACCGTCATCGAGAGTACGGAAGAGTTTTTTGTTCTGAAGATTGATGAATACCGTGCTGGCTTTTACCTGACGCTGACGCATAACTTCATCCAAGATCTGTTCACGAGTCATAGGACGATCTTTGAGCATCTCTACCAATACATCTTTTACAAAACCTGGCTCATATCCCCACTCTTTAAGCGCGTAGAGACCTCGGCCTACGAGTACAAAACGGGCGTCTTTAATAAGTTCATTGTGAACGGTTTGCACATGTACCGACTTGTTAGAAAACTCACCGATGCGCTTTGCAATATCACGAAAATGCATAGGCTCTTTGGCACGCGCGAGCGCTACAAACGCGCTGTCACGCATGCCGCGCGGACGCACAAATGGAGATGAAACATGGCCGTATTCATCCCACGAATTTTTCTCAATCTCTTTTGAAAGCCCGATATAGGTACCAAGCGTAGGACTTTTTTCTGATACTGGCACACCAGTCTTTTTAAGCTGTGCTGCCAAGTTTGCAAACGCGCTGTCAGTGGTGAGAGTTGCACCCTGCTCGCGCAGTTGGCGTGCAAATGCGGAAAGTGCGGCCTCAATACCAGCTACTGGCGCATCAGCAATATGCCAACGCGCGTGCAAGCGGTCATCGGCCTTGCGACGTCGAATAGAATCAACAAGATCGCAAAAAAGTACGAGCATATTTTTGTCTTTGATCTGACGAAATTCGGGGAGTGCCAAAAACGCACCCTCGGCTGCGATACCACCAACACCCGCCAGTATACTTTTGATGGCGGCCTCCTGTGAAGCAAATTCAATAAAAAGTGGAGACTTCTTGAGGCGGCGCACTGCATCATTTTCGATCTGACGAACACGCTCACGAGTAATACCCTCGCGCTTGCCGATGGCCTCAAGTGTCATACCTGACGCCTCGCCAACGCCGTAGCGACGCTTAAGAACGCTTCGCGCACGTGTCGGAAGCTCTCCCAAAAATTTCGCCATTTGTTTCTCAAATGTTGGTGAAAGTGAAGCCATAATTGAACATTTCTACTCTATCATATAACCATAAAACAATCAAGAGGTCAATGCTGCCATATCCCCGTCCTCGTAGGCCTTCAAATCCGAGGACCGAATAGCAATAGATTCGACAATACCAATACCCGCCATAAGCGTTACGAGAAACGAGCCACCATAGCTCATAAAGGGCAATCCTATACCCGTGATAGGTAAAAGGCCAATATTCATACCCACATGGATGGCGATGTGCCCCACGAGCAAAAAACAGATACCAAGCCCAAAGAGCTTTGAGAAATTATCAGGCGACATCATGCTGATATGAAGAATGCGCCAAAAAAGCAGGGCGAACGATAAAAACACGAGTGCAATGCCAATAAACCCCCACTCTTCGGCAAAAGCTGCAAACATAAAATCTGTCTCTGACTCAGGTAAAAAATTAAGCCGCGACTGCGTACCATATCCAACCCCCTTACCCCAGAGCTCTCCCGATCCAACAGCGATCATCGCTTGGATAGCATGGTAACCCGATTTTTTAGGATCATTTTCAGGATTAAAAAATGCCACCACGCGCGTCTTCTGATATGGCTGCAAAACAAAAAACCAACCCACCGCCGCCACTACAATGCCAAGTCCAGCAAAAAGCGCAATATGTCGAAACGTAAGCCCTGAGAATAAGAGCATGGCAATCCAAATAAAAAAGAGGATGGCTGATGAACCAAAATCAGGATGTAGAAAAACAAGCGTCATAGGAATAATCAAATACAGAAATGAGATGACGATATGGCGGAAAAGTGCGATCTCTACATAACGACGCGAAAAATATTTAGCGAATACCAAAATCAAAAATAACTTTACGGGTTCTACCGGCTCTACCGCTAAATTACCGATATAAAACCAGCTCTGCGCACCACGCGTCGCAAACCCAATCACCGCCAAAAGTACCAAGAGGCCTACGCCAAGCGCGTAGAGTCCGAGAATGGCGGCACTTGATTTGAGTGTGCGCCAATCAATCGATGCGGAGACAAACATTACCGCAAAACTAACACCTATCCAAATCAACTGACGCCAAAAAAAATAATCATCGCCCGAGAGTGATTTCATGGTCAAAAGCCCAAAAAGTAAAAGCGGCACAATGCCGCAAAGGAGCAACCAATCAAATCGGCGAAAAAGCTTCATGCGGCTCTATGGTATCACCGCAAAATACGACGGTAAAGCGGTGAGATGCTACTCGGCCGATCAAAAGACGCTGGTGGCCATGTAAAAATGACATCTTGTGTTGATTGTGGTGGGAACGTCTTGATAAAAGTTTTACTTGCAGCATAGGCATTGCCATTGGTATTTTCGAGGCGCATCGTCATCTCAATATTTTTCTCTTCAAAGAGAGACCTGTTGGCAATCGTCGCGCGAATAATAGGATTTGGCTCTGAATGATACTCCCAACTGACAAGATCAATCTTGAGAGGATCGCCTGTTTCCATGGGCTCCCATGCAATCGGTTTAAAATCAAATTCCACATACGAAGGATGAAGCGGGCCTGTCACTAAACCACTTTCAAAGACAAAGACCTGCTCACCCGGATAGAGAAAGGTACTACCCTCTTTTTGTGCTACCAAAATACGCTCTTTGTCGTACACTTTGAACGTATAATCAAATTTTTTACTACCAAGTTTGATATTCTGATTTTCAATCAAAGCTCCTACATCAAACACCCCTTTGCGCACACTAAAATAATCTTTCCAGAGCACGAGTGGTGGCTTCACTACCTCGCCCAAGCACTTGTTGGGGCAGATTCCACCACAATCAACGCCCTCCTCAACTCCATTTTGCTTGCGATCAGTACAGGTGGGATTAGGCCAGAGTTGCCAGACAAGCGCGCCCATAATCATGGCACCAACTACAAAAATAAATCCAAAACCCGCGAGCCGCCGCTTGAATGTCCAGAGTCTCATAGTGCTTATTGTATCAAAAAGTATTGTGGGATAAAAGAAAAAGAGATCCTGCATGAGGCAAGATCTACTTAGTAGGGCTGCGGCCTGCGGTGTGAGTGACCGCGATAGTCGCACGTAAGGCAATTGATGGCGATACCATTGCCACCCTCGGGCACCACGTAGGTGAGCCGACTCTGACACCGGTGACACAGATGCTTGCCGGGCTCAAACTGACGGTACGCCCACCACACGACCCCTGTGAGCACGACGGCAAGTGCGACCAAAATTTTCATGGAGCACCTCCTAGCTGAAATTATAATCTTTCTGCCAAACTACTCAATCTATATCTTTGATTCAGTACTTTGGTAGAGGCTCGAAGCGACCGGTGTCGCTTCGAGCTCTGACGGTCTTTTAACGAGGGCGTCGCCTCATGTGTGGCCGGTGTGTGGCCCGGAATCTCAATGCACTCGCGGACCTCCTCTCTTGTCGCGCCTCCTCTCGATGAACTTACGTGTGTTATTATATCATAAATAAATATAAAAGTCAAGCATAAAAACCCTTATATGATAAGGGTTTTTGGAGTATTTAAGTCAAAAGTCCTGGCGGCGACCTACTGTCCCCTGATGAGTATCATCGGCTCAACGGCGTTTTACGACTCTGTTCGGAATGGGAAGAGGTAGTACCACCGTGACGAGCCACCAGGACCTTGGACTCAAAATGATATTTATTTTTCAAAAAAATTTGGCAAGAAAAATCCATAGGTAATCTATGCATTGTCTAACGGAGAACTCGGACTATTAGTACCCCTCGGCTCAACACATTGCTGTGCGTACACCTAGGGCCTATCAACGTGATAGTCTCTCACGGTCCTCAAACGGTTCCTTATCTTGGGGTTGGCTTCGCGCTTAGATGCTTTCAGCGCTTATCCAATCCGAACATAGCTACTCGGCAGTGCCACTGGCGTGACAACCGATACACCAGAGGTTCGTTCCTTCCGGTCCTCTCGTACTAGGAAGAACACCCCTCAAGAACCTACGCCCGCAGTAGATAGGAGACCAACCTGTCTCACGCTTCTCTATTTTCATCTGTTACCAGATGGATCGGACTATACCACCATCCTTCGTAGCTTTATGCATAGAAGGAGACCGACGTCTTGATATTCATACGAATACCCTCTCCACTTAAGGATCAGTCTCTACGGGGTCAATCTACGTGTTTTTCGTTTTTTCGAATAATTTAACTCTCGAAAACGATCAACGAGTTTCATCAACTTCTCGAAATCTTTTGCATTTGCCACCCTCTCTTTTTTATCGAGAATAGTAAGCAAAAGATTTGCCTGTTCTTTTTTAAGAACAAGATACGGTCGCACCCACCCGACAAATATTTTAAGTGAGTCAACCCGACCAATAGTATACTCGAGTACGCCATCTTTGCGCACTCTCATATACCCAAGACCGATATCATTACATAATTTCTCGAATAACTCCCGCACTTTTTCCGATTGGAATAAAACGATGTAAGGAGCAATCTGATAGCCGTATTTATAGCTTGCGTTTTGCTTCAAACGCACATAAATACTACCATCTCCATCGAGAAATCCTGCAAGATATGCTTTTTTATTTGACGAAACCATAGACGACTTCCCTCGGTATTATCCTAACATATGACAGGTTGCTAGTACATAGTTGTTAGGACTTCACCGATATGAGTCGGTTTATTCAAGTTGCCTTACGGCAACAGGCCGCCGTTGTTTGATGTCTACCTGGTTCATTTTTGACGGTCTGAACCCAGCTCACGTACCCTTTTAATTGGCGAACAGCCAAACCCTTGGGAGCTTCTCCACCCCCAGGATAGGACGAGCCGACATCGAGGTGCCGAACACCGCCGTCGATATGGACTCTTGGGCGGTACCAGCCTGTTATCCCCGGAGTAACTTTTATCCGTTGAGCTTTCGCGGCGTCTAATACCCACGATCGGATCACTATATTCTACTTTCGTATCTGCTCGACATGTCCGTCTCGCAGTTAAGCCAGCTTATGCTATTGCACGACGAGTGTGATTTCCATCCACACCTAGCTGACCTTTGTAAACTCCTCCGTTACTTTTTGGGAGGATAGCGCCCCACCAAAACTGCCTACCAGGCACTGTTCCTGTGCGTTTTTGCCGCACGGGTTAGGATATAACTCAATTAAGATGGGTGTTTCATTGGCGACTCCATGGCCCCCAAAAGGACCACTTCAAAGTCTCCCCACTACGCTACGCATAAAAGACTTATACCCAATACCAAGCTGCAGTAAAGCTTCCGGGGTCTTTTCGTCTAACTGCGGGTAACCGGCATCTTCACCGGCATCGCATTTTCACCGGGCACCTCCCTGAGACAGTTCTCCAGTCGTTACGCCTTTCGTGCGCGTCGGAACTTACCCGACAAGGAATTGCGCTACCTTAGGACGATTATAGTTATCGCCGACATTGACGAGGGCTTATACCGTGCAGCCTACACCATTGCTGACATAGACCGACAATATTTAACCTTCTCGCATTGGTCAGGCGTCACCCCCTATACATACTCTTACGAGTTCGCAGGGAGCTGTGTTTTTGATAAACAGTCGCCAGAGAATCTTTCGCTGCGGCCCTCCTTGCGGAGGGCAGGCCTTATCCCGAAGTTACGGCCGCTTTTTTGCCGAGTTCCTTAGGGAGGTCTCACCCGTTCGCCTTGGTCTACTCGACCTGCACACCTGTGTCGGTTTGCGGTACGGTTCAATCGTATATAATCTTAGAAGTTTTTCTTGGAAGCCTGCTTTGTAAAATTTCTCAACCCGAAGGAAGAAATTTTCGCATCGCTTAAATTCGTGATTAAACACAGCGTCCCGGATTTTCCTGGAACACATCTTTACGAAACGAACGTAAATCCAATAATACGCTCTACATACTAGACTCCGTCCCTCCATCGATATACGACCGAGTTATGGAATATTAACCATATGTCCATCGCCTGCGACTTTCGTCATCGGCTTAGGCCCGACTAACCCTTGGATGATCATCATTGCCAAGGAAACCTTGTACTTTCGGCGGCAAGGGCTCTCACCTTGCTTGTGGTTACTTGTGCCAACATTCTCTCTTCCATGCGCTCCACCGGCCCTCGCGGGTCCGGCTTCACAGCCCATGAAATGCTCTCCTACCAGATATTTCGTCGAAACGAAATAAATTCGCAACTTCGGTACTATGCTTAAGCCCCGATTATTTTCGGCGCGGAGTCTTTCGACGAGTGAGCTGTTACGCACTCTTTAAAGGATGGCTGCTTCTAAGCCAACCTCCTCGCTGTTTTAAAAACTCCACCTCCTTACTTGCACTGAGCATAGATTTAGGGACCTTAGATGGCGATCCGGGCTCTTCCCCTTTTGACCGACGGAGCTTAGCCCCCGTAGTCTGACTACCTAGCCAAAACACCAACCATTCGGAGTTTGATAGGATTCGCGAGATTGCTCCCTTTCAAATCCTTCCAGTGCTCTACCTGTTGGCTTGTACTAGGCGCTAGCCCAAAAGCTATTTCGGAGAGAACCAGCTATTACCAGGTTCGATTAGCTTTTCACTCCTTACCACAACTCATCCGAGAGTTTTGCACTGCTCACCGGTTCGGGCCTCCCATCTGGTTTCCCAAATGTTCACCCTGGTCATGGTAAGCTCACCTGGCTTCGGGTCTATCGTATACTACGCTCAACCCATAAACCGACCTGCCTTTACTTGCGTAAAGACAAGGCAAGTTTATAGATTGATAGTCGCCCTATTCAGACTTGCTTTCGCTCCACCTCCGTTCCCTGAGGGAACTTAGATTACGTAATCTACGATAACTCGTTGGCTCATTCTTCAATAGGCACGCCGTCACCCGCACTTTGCATTGCTGCAAAGGGAGCTCCGACTCTTTGTAAGCATATGGTTTCAGATACTATTTCATCGCCCTTACCGGGCTGCTTTTCACCTTTCCCTCACGGTACTTGTTCACTATCGGTCTTCAAAAGTATTTAGCCTTGGCAGTGTAGTGCTGCCGGATTCCTCCGACCCTGACATGTGTCGAAGTACTCAGGAACGATATAAAATAAGTGATGATGTGTTTCGCTTACAGGGCTATCACCTGCTCTGGCGGGGCTTTCCAGCCACCTTCTGCTACACACCAACTTTTGTAACTTATCTCTCTTGCGAGAATATATCGCCCTACAACCCCTTTCTATGTATCTGTTGGTAAACCAATAGATACACGGTGAAAGGTTTGGGCTTATCCCTTTTCGCTCGCCGCTACTAGGGGAATGGGAAACATTTAAAACACCAGGCCCCAATTGGTATTAGGCCAGTGTTCTAAATATTTCATTCTTTTCTTTTCCTCCAGGTACTGAGATGTTTCACTTCCCTGGGTGCGCTCCTTACGCTCTAATGCGCAAGATTCTATGAATTTTCGTCATAGAGGGTTTCCCCATTCGGACATCGTCGGATCAAAGGTTGCTCGACACCTCCCCGACGCTTATCGCAGCCAAGCCACGTCCTTCATCGCCTTTTGAAGCCTAGGCATCCACCATACGCTCTTAGGTTCTCCGTTAGAAAATGCATATATTACCCTTTCTATTTAGATTCTTGCCAAATTTTCAAATTACACTCGCTCAGAAACGAAAACATCCTCCGAGCGGAGGATGCTGTAAAATCAAGCACCAGTGCGGTCTTACGACCGTCCGCCCATAACGATGTTTCGTATAAAAACCGTATTCATTCGTAGAGGCATTATACTCCAGCCGTTTTTTGATGTCAATAACTGTCTGGAGCCTTTGTGGACAAAGCAAAACCCCCCGCAAAGCGGGGGGTTCCGGAAGGTCAAAATAAGATCTTATTTGAGGTCGCGCTTGAGCTTTGAGATAAACTCAGAGGCATGTTCTTTGCCGCCAAGACCAAAGGCCAAACCGCCTGCAATTGCGAGCATCGCTACAAACGCTGTGATGACTGTTTGGATCAAGGCACCCGCGATACCAAGCTGGAAGAGTGCCGCCAAGATAGCAAACACCCAGATTGCCCACTTGGCTACTGCACCAATAAGGGATGCGGAAGGCATACCAGCTGCCTGCGCTGACCCACGCACCACTTTTTGTGATACATCAGCCAAAAGAGCTGCCGCAATAATGATGAGAGCTGCAACAACTACATTAGGGAGATAGCTCAATACAACGCTCGAGAGAAAATCACTGACAGCGGTGAGCTGCATCACGTTGGTCGCAACCAAGAAACCAATAATGATAAAGAACCATTGTACGAGGCCGCCCAAGAACGCGCCCGTGTTGAGTTTGTAGCCCGCGCGTGATACTGGCTCCTCTGCACCCAATGATTCAAGGAGTGAATCAATCTTGAGAGCGCGCACGATCTGCTCGACCAAACGGCCGATCATAACAGCGACGATCCAAAGAACGACGAAGGCGAAGATTGCCACCACAAAACGTGGCAAAAATGTAGCGATACCGGTAAGAAGGGCGCTCGATGCGTCACGAAGAGCATCTACACCAACTTGTCCTAATTGTCCTTGCATATATATGTTTATTAAATAGAAATAACCTAATTTCGACTAACTTACGAGAGATTTTGACCTTTCTCCTATTATATCAAGAACGAGCTAGGTATTCATGCGCTCTGTGGATAAAGGATGGAAAAGAAAAAGAGCCACAACCCCGATGGGTTGTGGCTCCGTGGCGCGCGTTCGCGCCTTGTGGTTAGCAGGGGCCTCCGGGCCCCGCGTAGTTGCGCACCACGTTGCGATGCTTGCGCTGATGGATCGCCGACCTTGAGACGATGGTGCTGCCGCCGAGACTTGCCGGCAACGTGAGCCGACCCATACCCGTCATCTCGGTGATGGTCTTGGTACGGTTCTTGCAGTTGCCGGGGATGTCATCCGAGTAGTGGACGCGCTTGAGCTTACCGGTGCGCCGGAAGTGGTAGAAGTACCGTCCGTGCGAGCCCGTGAGTATGATGCGTAGCTCGTCGCGCGTGTCGGTGAGTACGACCACACCGAGCTCGTCGCCGTCATCGACGAAGTTGCACCCCGCGCCCTCGATGAGCCAGCCTGCGGTGAAGTACGCGTCGGGATCGCCATCGATCCACCGACGGAAGTCACGCACATGCAGGCTCAAATCGAGCGAACTGCACCCGAGAGCCGCCGGAAACGCAGCCCACGAATCGACGCGGTCGAAGATGCGGTGACGCTTGTAGGCGTCTGCCTCGGTACTGATCGTGCCGAATACCACCGCGGTGAGAAACACCGCAATCAAACTCATCCTCTTCGTCATGAGAACACCTCTTGCGTTGCCCTTAGTAGCAACGCGGTCATGCCGCTCCTGCGGCAAAAGTCCAAAAATACTTTACACTATAAATAGAATAAAGTCAATATATGTGTGGACGATGCAGGGATCGAACCTGCGGCCTTTCCGATGTGAACGGAACGCTCTACCACTGAGCTAATCGTCCGGCCTCTCTAAAAATATTATGACGGAAGAATGGTGAGTGGAACACTTCCCTCTTGGTTGCGATCGAGTTTGTCGAGCACAATTTCGTGCGGATTATCAAAAAGGTCTTTGAGAAAACGATCGTACATACCGTACCGATATCGAAATTCAGTGGTGGTCATCATGGCGTACATAATCTCTTTGCCAATCTCTGCCTCAAGCGCTTTGAGCGCTTTTTCAATCTTTGGCTTCTTGAGCTTGTCGCCTACGATAAAAAGATCAACCATGCGACGTTCAGCATTGAGGAGCGTACCCGTGATCACGATGAGTGACACCTTGCCTGCACCCCTGATACCGGCTGCAAGCTGTTCCCGCACCGCGGGCGTCTGTGATATCAAAAGAGCCGAGAGCTCCTGCAAATACGCAAAATCGCGCGCGAGGACAAAGCCGGGCAACTTCTTGCGCCGTGCACCTCCTCGCACGCGATCATCTGCTGCACCAGTGATAACGCGCGTACCGCGGCGCACATATCCCATATCAAGCAACGCGCGCAAATCTTTTGAAAATGCGGCCGGCTTCATATGAATACGAGTACCGAGAGTTTTCGAGTCAAACACTTCAGTCGGATTAACCAAGAAGAGGCGTAAGAGCCTCACCTTGGCTTCCGACCCAAAGAGTTTTACAAGCGTATCACCTTTGTGCATATGCGTTATTTGAGCTCAACAGTCGCGCCAGCTCCCTCGAGCTTTGCCTTAAGATCTTCGGCATCTTTCTTTGCCATACCTTCTTTGACCACCTTGGGTGCTGCATCAGCGATGTCTTTGGCTTCTTTAAGGCCAAGACCAAGCGCTTCACGCAATACCTTGATGACCTGAATTTTCTGCTCACCCGCAGTCTTGAGTTCAAGATTGAAGGTTGACTTTTCTTCAGCGGCGCCCTCCGCTCCACCAGCGGCTGCCACTGCGGTCGGCATCGCGGCTGAAACGCCGAATTTTTCTTCCATAGCCTTTACAAGCTCGGAGAGTTCGAGTACCGAGAGTTTTTCAACCTTCTCGATAATATCGTTGAATTTATCTGACATAATAGTTTTCCTAGTTACTAATTACGACTTTTTTCCCGACGCTCGCAGTCGGGATCCCGACTTCCTTTTATACATTCTCAGTAGTGCGTCGGGACTTAGCTACCTGATCCAATAGAAAGACAACCTTCCTCGTATTGCCGAGGATGACACTCATGAGTTGTGAGTAGAGCGCCTCGCGTCCTGGGATTGCGCCAAGCATCTTGGCTGTTTTGGCGTCAACAAATTGACCCTCAAAATACCCGCCGATTATTTCAAATGCATCTTTTTCTTTTTTTGCAAAAGTGGATGCAACGCGAAAGATCGAAAGCTCATCGGCAAACCCTGAGACCACGGCAACCTCACCAGGTAAATCCATAGTGAGATCTTTACCTGATTCGCGAAATGCGACGCGGATCAAAGTCTTTTTAGCAACCGTATAGTCGGCGTCCTCACGGCGAAATGCACGGCGAAGTCCCGTCACCTTAGCGACAGAAAGACCGTGAAAGCGCGCAAACAGCACTGCTTTTGATTTGCCGATGGTATCGCGCAAATCGCCTACGATTGATTCTTTTTTTGCTCGTGTAATTGGCATAGATTTGTGAATAAAAATGAAAAATACGACCTTCGCCGCATTTCAAACGCATACACCCACCAAAAGTAGGTCTCTGTGTTCGCCTCAATAGGTCTTACAGCTATGCTGCCTATCGTCTACGGCTGTGACCGCACTATACCAAAAAGCCCCGTAAGAGTCAACGGGACCTTTTTGCGTCATGCGTGATGTCTAGAACGCTTCTTGAAATACTCGCCAAATGTCGGCAAACCCCCAAGGGCGTGGTGTATCTTCGCCGGGCCCTGATGTATCGGGCAACATCGCGAGCGCGCCACACTGACGCAAGATTTCGTCGCGTGTTTTTGCAAACACCTTACCAAACTCATTATCACCTTTTTTTGCGATACCGAATTGCTGCTGAAAATACTCAACAGCATTTTCCGTAGGACTACCGTAGTTGCCTGTTACAAATTGTCGCTTTTGCTCATATTGCTTAAGATTCCAGCCATATATATCTCGGTATTGCCACAGAAACTCTTGCAACGAACTTACCTGACCCCCTGTATTTTTATCACTCATCAATGAAGTGCCTCGGCGAAGATCGATAGTGAGTGCAATAGTTGGACACACAACCTGCGACGGTACAATACTCGCTGGTGGCGGAGGCAATGCAATAGGCGCGGGAGGAGGCGCTACGACCGGTGCGGGCGGTGGTGGCAAGACTACTGCAGGTGGTGGAACAACTGCTGGAGGTGGCGGAGGCGTAACCACCTTTGGTGGTGGAGGAAGAGTTGTAGGAGGTGGTGGCGGTGGTATTGCCAAAACCGGATCGGTAAAGCCCTCTAATGTATTCGCCATGCTGCGTGTTTGGACGTCCCATGTGCCGGTCTTAGGAAGCTCTTGCTCTTCTTGAAACTGTATAATACTCGCCTTGGTTATTTGACCAAAATAACCAGTTGGCTCTTCATCAAATAAGAGTTCGCTTGCGAGAAACTGCTGAACACGCGCAACTTCAGGACCACGAGCACCAAGTGCAAGCTGCACTGTAAATTGCGAGTTAAGCGTCTCTATGGGATCGAGTGCCGTATCAACAAGCTCTAGAAAACCAGAAACATCATTATTTGACTCGACAACTTCTTGTATTTGTTTTGCGGGATCCGCGCGAAACACAAAATTCTTTTTACCTGGCGAGCTCGGCAATCTCCAGTTTACCTTATGGGTGGCTCGTGATCCCGCAGAAATCACTCGCGGCGTATATGACTCAGTTGGCGGTTTACCGTCAAGCATAAACTCATAGGGCACAGTCCCCGCATCAAGCGATCCTTGGTTGGTAATACGCGCCTTCACAAGTACTTTCGCTTGTCCTGAGACGAGTGAACTGGTTATCTGAAATCGATCAACAATCAAATCAATCCCCGAGACCGGCATGGCCGCGGGTAATCCGACATTGAGCGTCCCTTTTATACAATTATTTTCGTCGTCGGCTTCGAGAGCGCCCGTGCTGCTGGTGATACAAAAACGCAATATGTGTTGACCAGCCGCCAATTGACGAATACCCGACCATTTCACATTGAGCCCCTTTTCTGCAGCGATAGCTGGGATATTGATCGTAGCAAATACATCACCATCGATTTTTAATACACCGGTTGTATTAGCGCTCGGTATTGTACCGTGGTTGAATATCTTCCCTTTAAAGAGCACTTTTGATGTATTTGGCTTATATTCCCATATGCCGCTTTTTACAAAAAGCTCAGAGTACCCCTTGCCAAGAATATCGATACCGATTGCTTTATGTGCAGTATGCACGTTTGCCGGCAATTCGCGCGTCGATACTGTACACTCGGTTTTTAAATCTCTAATGCCATCACCATCGATATCCGGACAATATCCGTAAAGATCCACATAGGGATCATCACACTCTGATCCAAGATCTACCTTGCCATCGCCATTGATATCTCTACAAATGTTGTTCGCAAGAAGTGTTTGATAACGATTACGACACTCGTAATCGGGTTTATCGGGATTTATTTGACCGTCATTATTATTGTCCTTGCATAACACATCCTCAAACCCATCCCACACCCAATTGATAATACCGACAACATCGGGATCGGATTTGGCAAGCTCATAATAATTTTTTGCAAACTTTGCCAAATCACTGCGTGGAATGCCTTTTCGAGCATGATCAGGCCCGAGCCACCACGCATCACCTACAATAAAAATCTTTTGATCGGCTCGCGAACGTTTTGATTTTAAACGCTCATATGATTCCATCCAATTATCACCGCGCCAGGGATCATTTTTACGCGGATCTCGCACCCCATAGGCATCAAACCCTATATAGTCAATCGAAATAGGAATTTTGAGCGATTCAACACAGATTGGTGGAGTGGTTGTAGCGCGCTTCGCATCAAACGGGCGCGCACAACCAGTGTCGACGCCAAGCCCTGGCACTGCTTCTACGAGGAGAGATTTAATATTTGGAAAATCATCCTGGATACGCTGGGCAGCCGCCCTTATCTCCGCGTTGGTGTGGTTATTCCATATCGGCTCGTCAGGAAAATAAAGTGCTGTGATGCTGTCTTTGTTGGCAAGTAAATAATTTTTATATGTAATTGACGGCGATACATTGGGCACCTGTGCTGTTAGAAACGCATTCCACGCGGCATCGGAAAGTGGCGCCTGATTAAGATATACTAGCGGCGAAAGACCGGCCGCAAGCGCTTGAGGGATGCGATCAGGATGAACGAAAACAACATTGGTATAGGAATTCGTCGCCAGCACACCATCTTCAAGACGCCCGTCAGTATAATATCCGAAATACTTGAGTGAAGAAGATCGTGGCAATGAAGCGTTCGCTGTGCCGCCCGTAAGTGTAAAACTAATGGGTCCCGCGATGGTCGCCGCCCCCTTCCCTTCTGCATCTATGGCACGTATCCAAAGCGCATGAGTTCGACCGTCACGATACGCCATCGGGATTTGATACGCAAAACCGTGATTACCGACAATCTGATGCGCACCATTTACATCATTTCTCAAGATATCAGTCTTATCGCTGCCGATAAATACGCCTCCTGAATCGTCTGTAACGCGATCAATATAGAAGTGAACATCGACGGACTCACTACTTTTTTGAGGATCAAATGCCCAACCCTCTACCACACCAGTGGAACTTACGGCGTCAATATATCCATGTACCGTTGGTGTTACGGTAACGGGCGCTCCGCATACAGCACCGAACCATTGCTGACCCTCCTCTAACAACTGCCACCCGAGGATCGGATCGCTACCCGCACCTGTAGGACTACGATAGGTGCCCGGCTTGAGCGGCGCCTGCGCCATGAAGGCAATACTCACCTCGCCACCTGGGGGCACGGGTGTTTGTGGCAACACAATACGTGATGGCAACCAACCTGGCTTTTGACCAAGACTTGCTTCATATGAGCCGAGCTTATATCCTTCAAAACTATCGCGCTCGGCGGCAGGAATCCACGAAATAGTTCCGATATTCTTAAATCTCATCGTGACGGGAAATGAATCACCCGCGACTACTGTTGTCGGTACGCCGGTGATACTTACACACTCCGCGTTGCGAGTTCCCGCAGGAGGCGTTACCTGCGCAAGACCTACTTGGGTGCCCGTACTTGCAACGCCTCCTACAAACAACATCGCTACAAAAACTGCGTCAAAGAGGGCAAGCGATAATACCCATGCATCATGACGGTGCGTGCGGAAGGTTGAGCTCATTTATGGGATAAGCCGAAGAGTAAGCTCATCGATGAGCGAGATAAGACTGGAAATGACGGAGGCGAGATTCGACGGAGTACTATCTACACCAGTAAGCTGTACGGCTTGCTGTGTAGGTGCATAGGCTACACTCGTCATAGTCCGACTTGGTAACGGAAGAGTTTGCACGCCATGTCCATTTACCCAAGCGTCAGACATGCTCGTATTGCCAGTCCAAATAAAGTTTCCGAGCGTACGATCAAGTCGCTCAATATCAAGAATAGTTCCCTTGCCATCTGGTAGCGGTAATGCATTTGCGTCGCCGCGCAAGAATATCGTCAGAGCTCCGGTCGAGCCCCCACTTGGTGGTATCACCGTATCGGCCCGCAATCGATATGTTTTTGACTCGCCTGCATGTATTCGATTCGGCTCATCATGCCCGAATATGATGTGTAAGTAATCTGCATCGCCAATATCATTGGCGGTACCATCAAATGCATTAAATGCATTCTGATGTACAGATCCATCGGGACCATAGAGCCTAAAATCACGTACCGTCACGCTCGATGTCGCGACACCAAAGGCAAGGGATTGCAATGCGATATCCCCGCCAACGGCACTGACACGGAAACAATACAAATCAGCTCCGGGAGTGATACTACTACTGCTGCAAGACACCGATTCTACTCGAGCAATTCCTGCTGGAGGCGGAGGAGGGATCGGCGGAATAACTCGAGAGAGTCCGATAGCATCAAAGTATACCTTGCCCGTAGTTACGCCTCCCCAATGTCCGAGACGGAGCCCGATAACAATCTCTGATTTATCGCCCGAATTAAACCTTAGGGAAGGAACCTTCCATTCCGACGTGCCTCGAATACCATCGGAATGTTCCCACGTATCCATAAGCGAGATATTTGCCCCTACATTATTCGTCTGACTTGAGTTAGCGACATTTTCTGTCCTGATGTAACCTGACAACAGATAATCTGTACGTGGCTGTACGCGCACTGTCTGTACCAAACGAGCATCATCTTCAGCAGGACAGTTGATCACCGCAGCGCTCGATCCTCGCACACCAACACCGCTTTGCACTTCAGCGGTACAACGTCCAGCGTATGACTCAAGTCGCCAAGGCCCCAGAGATCCTGTCTCAAAATTTGGGTTTTGTATGGTCTCGAACGCAGGAGGTGGCGGAGGTGGCGCAATGCTGCCATAGAGCACGTCTTTCGTATTGGCGATGATGCTATTGCTGGCGCCAAATGATTGGAGAAGACTGATAATGCTCTCAACCTGGAGATTGGTAAGGGGTGATGGACCGATGTTAGCAGGCGTCCCTCCGGTGAGGGTAATTCGTACATTCGCGATCTGATTTGAAGTCGCACCGAAAGACTGCAAAAGACTAATGATTGCATCAATTTGTCCTTGAGTAAGCGTGCCGGGTGGCGGTGGAGGTGGTATGACAGGATTGCCAACTTGGAGATACCGCGTCAAAATATCATTTTGCAAACGGCGATCGGAACCGTCGGGCACCACTTGGTATTTGATATAGTACCCACCGCGCTCGAGTGTCATGCTATTGTTGACCGTTACAGTCTGCCCGCTTGCAAGCCCGTCGAATGCATTGGTGATAGAACTAATGATTCCATTTTCGCAAGGATAGTTCCCCTCGCGGCAAACCATAAACTTAACCCTGTAGCGAGAAGAGGTCTCTCCTCCAATATTGCGTACAACACCGGTCACGGTAAATGCTTCTCGATCGCCCTCCAATCCCACCGATGAGGTTTTGATTGAGTCAACGGCGAGATCTGCCCTACCCGCATATACCAATGAGAATTGTTTACTAATCACAGACTCGCCCACAAGCGATCCTTCTGTCCAGCCTCGATCTTGTATGCCGATAAAATACTGTCCTGCGCGCGGGTATTGGTATGAATCCCATGGCTGAGTATCTTTTGGCTGAATACGATCCCAATAGATGGAAGCCCTCATATTATTGTGATCAACTAACCCGCCAACAACCTTGCAGGCGCCGTTACTACCGTTCAATACATTCACCAAAGATACGCCCTCGCATGCCCCCGAAAGCAGGTATCCTGCGTGCGAGCCCCAAACATGCTCGTCGGTATTCCACCGAACGATATTAGTCTCACCAATCGCCCAGCGCTGGCTAGCGCTTGGAGACGTCATGGTGATCGGATCGCGCGTACCAGCAAGTTTCAGAATACGTATATTGTCTTGCTCGACTCTTTCCTTATAGATATCTTTTGGATCGATCTGCACGGCAGCGATATATTGCTTACCCGCCTCATACATAAGGCCAAACTCTTCGTAAGAATATGTTTTCGATCCACACAATTCTCCTGGCACAATACTCACCCCAAATTCACGGTAAATACCATTGAGCGTGATGCCAACGGGAATTCTCAAGATTAATTCTTTCGCATTAATCTGACAAACACTGGCCGTGACTCCCTGTGACGCAGTAAGTGTTGTGTCACGCACAGTATCAAATGAAAGATTCAATGGAGTATCACCGACCGGAGGAGGCGGGGTCACGCCGCTTTTTGTGTAGCGGAAAACCACTTTTGTGGTTACCTGATTTGCAAGCGATATATTTAGAGAACACATGGGCGGGCCAAGCGTACTCGATACCTGACAGTCTGCTTTCTTAAAGTTAGTAATCTCGCATTCAGCGCTATCGTTCTCGCGATTCTTTCTACAGGTGCCGACATGTACATCGTATCCGGATTCATAGTTAGTACGGACAGTATATTTTCCACGAGGCAATCGAGTCGTTACGAAAGGATTTTCTTTACTTGATCCACTCACCAATTCATTTTCATGTTTGTATTCGCTAAATCCTGCTGGAGCAGAATCAGTCGTGCCCTCAGGTCCTGCGCGACGCACGCGCAGAGTTGCGCGACCCGTGGTAGGTGTATATTTAAATACAACACGCGTCGCAGCATCTTTCTCAAGATTCACAGGTGCGACGCATTGGAACTCCTTACACAACGCGGGCGTAAACGTTTTTACTTGGCAACCAGTACCAGCTGAATTGTCCGGACAGATACCGATACTTACACCATATCCTTCGAGAGTTGGTACGATTACTTCGTAGTAACCGGCGGGCAGGCGGCGAAATACCGCCGGGTTCGCTTCATTTTTTTCCGTTTGTGTGGCATCGGGCTTTCGTAAAACCGCATATGTTGCTGGGCTCGTCATGACGCCATTGTTCTCTCCCACACGACGTACACGGATAAGACCTTTTTCTGTAGTTGCTGGCGGCGGTGGCGGCTCAATTGTTGACTGCGCAAGCTGTGTCTCAAGATCATTGATCGTATTGAGAACGGCAGAAATCTGCGCTTGTAAGAGTGACGCCTCACCTTGTGTGAGATGTGATGCGCTCGCAATCGATCCGATCGAGAGCATCAATGAAACGGCGCCTACGATAAAAAATCGTGGCTTGAAAAAGTAGTGCATACTTTTGGAGTAAATAATATATCGGCTGGTAAACCCACCTGCGCAAGCGACCAACTTGGCGCGCACTTTTTGAGTAGCAAAAAGTATACCTTTATTATAAAAAGGCCTTATTTTTCAGTCTGTAGTGATTACTCTTTTATTTGTTGATAACTAAGACAAATTCGCCCTGTATTTTTTCTTCTTTTTCTAAAAAATTTTTAATAGAAACAATATTCATTCTTACTGTTGTCTCATAAACCTTGCTAATTTCTTTTATAAGTATCGCATCAAACATTGATAAACCCATATCATCGAGCTCCGAGATGGTTTTAAAAATCCTATGAGGCGACTCATAGAGCACCACGGGATAGGGAGAATCCTTCACCTCTTGGAAAAAACTCTTCCTACCCTTCTTGATTGGAGGAAAACCCAAAAAGACAAATTTGCTATCTTGTAGGCCCGCGACAGAAATAGCAGCCGCGAGTGCTGATGGACCGGGTACCGGACTGATCGGCATCTCAGGAAATTCTGCAGCAACACGCCTCACCAAATATGCGCCGGGATCAGCGATACCCGGAGTCCCCGCATCAACGACATACGCGATATTTTTTCCTTCTTCAAGTAGCTTTATTACACCATTAAATGCGTTGCGTGGTGAATGTTCGTGAAGAGAAATAAGTTGTTTATGAATATCAAAATGAGAAAGAAGTTTACGCGTGTGGCGTGTATCTTCTGCAACAATCACATCAACCTCGCGCAACACATCAAGCGCACGAAATGTAATATCTTTTAAATTACCGATGGGTGTGGCGACAATGTAGAGCATGTCTGCATACTACCACATGCGCGCGCCTATTTGAACGCCGTGACGCTCTGCCCACCCACGATTCACCTCGAGCACCCGATTGGTATTGGGAGGTGAGATAATAGTAGTCAGACCTGCATCAATCGCTGGTAGTTGACCTACACCCACCACCTGATCGTTGTAGAGCCAAATAACATCGAGTGGGATAAGAGTATTTTTATTCCAAAAAGTTTTTTGACCTGCTTCAGTAAACAAAAAAAGCATGCCGGCATTTTCAGCAAGCTCATGCCGATACATGAGGCCGCGCGTATGCTCATCAGGCGTGCGTGCGAACTCAACCGTGAGCGAGTGCCCGTCGAGTTTAATTTCATGCGTCACCTTATCACCAGTACCTCGCCAGTACCAAGTTGCTATACTGGCAACCACTACACAGAGAGCCGTAAGAGTAATAATCTTTTTCATTGCTTTTAATCTACCACGAATACCCGTACAATAGAAAAGTGAAGCGCGCACTTATTTTAATACTTATGATTATTGGGGGCTTTTTTATTTTTGCGCCCGCGCAAAATCAACAAATAGTTTTTGAGCAACCAACACCTCCTGAAAAAATAATCACACTGCCTCCGCAAATAAAAACGGAAGAAGACTTGGGGATCGACCTCTCTCCCCCACCTGATGAAAAATTAGAGCTGCCACCGCCAAAAGAAATTATAAAAATCCTTCCTCCGCCCTTGCCCGCCGAAACTTTAGTGAAGGCGGAACCTCCGCGAAAACTTGTCCCGCAACCTGAACTTTACGCGAAGGGTCTTTTGGCGACAGTAAATTTTCTCTGCCCTAACGCAAACGGAACCTATGGCGTAGCGACGGGAGCGATCATCGATCCGCACGGATACATCATCTCAAATGCACACATTGTCGATCAAAAAAATCAGCAACCCACCTGCACGATACGTCGTGGATCGCCTGCGGTTGATATCGGTAAGGCAAAACTCATCCTACTACCAGCTGAATACTTTGCCACCACCGACCAGCAGCTGCAGGCACGTATGGATATCTCACTCTGGAAACTTGAAGGTAATCGTGTTGACTGGCCGCACTGGAATATTGATTTTGATACGACTCCGCGTGTAGGCGAACAGCTGCTTACTCAAAGTTATCCCGCTGAACTTCTTTCAAACGAATTAGTATTTAAAAATCTTAACTTGTTATTTTCAAACACCATTATCACAGAAACTGATGCCTCCATAATCGCATCGCGTGCAACCATCGCTGCCCAACATGGTTCCTCGGGAGGAATGCTCATCGACCCGTATACCGGCATGTTGCGCGGCATTATTTTTGGTATCAGTTCCGATACGGAAAAATCAATCAACACGCGCATACTCTACGCAATCGCTCCTACGCGTATCAATAGCATCATCTGGCAAGAGACTAAAAAACAATTCAGGGAGTACCTTGCGGCACTCCCTGAACCTACGTACTAATTATTTATAATTAGAGCGTCTGCAAATCGGCGTCGATATCTTTGAACTCAGCGTCGAGATCAATGTCTTCGGCAGCATTGAGATCCGCATCGATCACTGATGTAGCATCAGCAGCTGGCGCAGGCTCGTTTTGTACTTGCGGTGGAGGCGTAGTATCCGGCGTAGTGGCGCCCTGCCAAAACATCCAATAGTAGACGCTCCCTGCGGCCAGCAACACAACGACCGCGATAATGGCTACAATAAGTCCTGTGTGAGAACTGCCCGCTCCCCGTGCCGGCTGCTGTGGCATCTGCGGGTTAAGATTCGGCATACTTGGCATTGGTGAATCCATAGAAAAAAATTATGAACGAATAATGATTAGGGAGCTGGGGGTGGAGGAGTAACGGGCGGAGGAGGCGTGACTGCTGGTGGCGGAGGCACTACGGGTGGTGGAGGTGATACAGGTGGCGGCTCATCATTGATGCCTGGAATCGCCTTGAGGGCTTCAACGGCAGTTTTTACCGCTTCACGCGCACTGCGAACGGCATCACGGAGCTTTTGGAGATCATCGTGGAGTGATTTGCGTGCAGTACTCACGGCCGAGCCAAGATTTGTCTCGGTGGTAACGGTAATTGGGTAGGTCTTACTTGCCGCATCCGCAACCGCTTTTTTGGCAGCATCGATAAGTCCACGAGCAGTCGAGACAGCGGCTTCAACCTGTGTAGTATCCTTGCCCAGAGCAGCAGCTTTATCGGCACGGGTATCTATCTTGCCCAAGATTTCATCAAGATGCTCGAGTACGCGGTTAAAGTGATCAAGTGCCTTGTCGTAAACCTCTTCAAAGCGCTTATCGAGCCGCTCGACAGTCAATTTCTTGCGCTCGTCTTTGATAACCTTGAGCTTATCTTTGAGTTTTGCGCGCTCGCCAGCTATCTTTTCTTTTGCATCTTCTCTACGATCTTTCATCATCTCGCGATGCTCCCCCCAGTCTTCGCGACGACCTTCCTGAAATTCTTTGCGCTCCATCATAATCTTCCCTTGAAGTTCGCGGCGGGCTTCAGGAGTGGTGGTCCCCGAGCGGAAATCTCGGCGAAGCTTGTCTACATCCATATGGAGATCGACGCGGTCTTTACGAATGCCCGTCTTGGTCTCCATACGATCTTTTTTGATATCTTGCTGCCTGTCGCGATTTTCTTCCTGTTTTTTCTGATTAAAGTCCTTGACCGCCTCCATGCGCTCGCGGTTAAGATCCTTGAGCGGACGTGGCGGAGGGGTGGTAGTAGGCGGAGGCGGCGTAGTGCCAGTCTGCGCCAAGGCGAACGAACCCGCCAAAAGTGAGCTCGCAACACCTAAAACGACGATTTTCTTCATAGCGAAAAGAAGTATCCTAGTTTGGTACACCGATAATAGATACTTTCAGTATACTCCCATTTATGCCATGAGAGGTTGTGAATAATTTTTACTCTTCTTCGGTCAAAAAACCGCCCGCCTGATGCTCCCAAAGCTTCGCATAAAGGCCTTTTTTCTTGATGAGTTGGTCATGGGTGCCATCTTCTACAATTTTGCCATGGTCAAGTACGATCAGACGATCCATCGCGCGGAGTGTTGAAAGTCGGTGCGCGATCGCGATAACCGTACGCCCCTTCATGAGCTTGAGAAGAGCTTTTTGCACCGCTACCTCACTCTCGCTATCGAGCGAACTTGTAGCTTCGTCGAGAAGTACGATGGGGGCATCCTTGATAAATACGCGCGCGATAGCGATGCGCTGACGCTGGCCGCCCGAAAGTTTTACTCCGCGCTCACCCACCAAAGCCTCGTATCCGTGCGGTATCGCCTCGATGAACTGATGTGCCTCTGCCTCGCCTGCGGCGCGCTTGACCTCATCGGCCGTTGCATTGTCTTTGCCGTATTCGATATTGTGACGAATCGAACGATGAAACAAGAGTGGCTCTTGGGGCACTACCGCAATCGCACGACGCAAACTTTCTTTGGTAATAGCAGCGATATCAGTGTCATCTATTTTGATGGCGCCGCTCTCAAGATCATAGTGACGCAACAAGAGTTTTACGAGGGTTGACTTGCCTGCGCCCGACCGACCCACAAGGCCCACCTTTTGGCCTGCGGGAATGGTAAACGAAAGTTTTTCAAACACGCGCGCACCACCATAATCAAAAGAAATATTGTCAAAAACAATCTCGCCCTCCTTGACCACAAGCGGACGAGCATCTGCATGATCAACAACCGTGTGTTCAACAACAATATCAGAAAGACTCTCCTGAACCGTGCCCCAGGTATCTGCAAAACTATTGAATTTGTTACCGATGAAGGTAAGGCGATCTTCCATAAAAATAACAACCGTGAGGATGAGGATGATATCGCCCGGCGTGATATTGCCCGTGCGCGCGAGCACCAATACACCCCAGATCATGCCGCCGATAAAGAACGCTTGCAGAAAGTTGTTGATGGTCAGCACCGTCTCGCCGTATGACCAGTTGCGAAGGCCCGTGGTACGGCGATCGATAATAAACTGTTTGATGCGTTCGAGCTCAAATGACCGATGCGCGTACTCTTCTACGGCGCCCATATTGGCGAGCATATCAACGGTAGCGCCGCCAAGCGCGGTCTCGGCTTTTTGCGTAGCAGCCGAAATCGGCACGCGACGACGTGAGAGCACAACGTTGAGCGGTGTGATGACCGCCACCCACGCCAAAAAGATATAGGCGATAGTAGGATTTGCGACAAAGACGATGCCGAAGCCGACGATGAGTGAAATAATAAACCCGAGAAACGACCACAAAAACTGATCAGCAATATCTTTGGTGCCATTTGCCGCATGAGTAATTTTACTGGAAAGCGCGCCCGCAAAACGATCGGAAAAATATTGATGGCTGTGGCGCGTCACGTATGAAGTGAGCATATAACGGCTCGTAGCACGCACACCCGTAATCCATCGCATGCCCATAAAGCCGCTGACGCGCCAGAGGAGATTTGAACTAAGAGCTACTACGATATAAAAAAGAACTGCGCTTGAAAGCTCATCGTACGCGGCGCGCGAGGCCGCATCAACGATAGTTTTAAACGCATACGGGATTGCCATGGAGGTCACCGACGCGAACACAACCGCAAAAATCGCGAGGGTCATCCACCCGCGATACGGCTGCGACGAAGCCCACAAAAATCGAAGCGGGCTCGTGCTTTTTGGCACATTGTCAGGCCATAGTGACTGCATAGAGAGCCAGTATAGCTCAAAACACCCTTTTTTGGAATTTAAGCTTCTTTAAGCCAATGTTCAGCTTTTCGATAACACCTTTTACAAAGATGAAACTTTTTTACTATTTTCCCTTTTGGTGGACTCAATAAAATACCACCGAACTCCTTGAGTTCTTTTTTACACTTATCGCATTTTGGTTTGATGGCCATACTATGCCCCGTGGCACTTTTTGAATTTCTTGCCTGACCCGTCCTCCTTCGCTAAAGCTACGGTGGGACTCCGCTTACTTTTTATGATAAGGAGCATTAATAAGTCCACATTGTTTGTATTTGTAAACCCGACCTGTTGCTGGATTAATCGCTCCGCAGTAGCAGGGGTCATTGCGGCCGAGGTCTTTGGTGCGCGCATCTTTGACGATACGGTTAGCGACCGCGCGCTGTTCGTTGGTCACCATGGGCGCTTCGTGATAGTGAATATGCGCATCAGCGTTTATCTTAAATACATTTTCGATAAATATCGCGGCAAGGTTTGCGTTAAACGTTTTAAACAGCCGATGCGCCTCATTCTTATATTCAACAAGCGGATCACGCTGACCGTACGCGCGAAGCCCTACCGATGAGCGCGTGTATTCCATGACCTCCAGGTGATCGCGCCAAAACATATCAATGATCTGCAAAAAGAGTCCGCGCGCGTTTTGTAAAAAGAGTTCCGGGTTGGCGTTTTTGCGAAGCTGATACTCACCTTCGAGCGCTGAGATAAACCCTTCGGGTAAGTCGAGCGATTCAGGGACAATAAACTCTTCGTCGCCCTTATGAAGCAACGCCGAAAATACTTTCTTTGCCTCCTCAGAAGTTTCGTTTGCCTCGTGTACGCGCGTGGCAAAATCAGCAATCATCTCGCGCACTTTTGTATCTACCTCGTCTGGTGAGGCACGCAACATTTCACGACGCATTCGATACACGGCAGTGCGCTGTTTTGAAAGCACATCATCATATTCGAGCAAGTGTTTACGCGAATCAAAGTGCAAGCCCTCGATCTTTGTCTGTGCCTGCTCGATCGCACGCGTCACCATACTCGCCTCCACGGGCTCATCCTCGGGGATGCCAAGCTTGCCCATCAAACCCTTGAGGCGTTCGGGCGCAAAAATACGCAATAGATCATCTTCAAATGACAAAAAGAAACACGATTCACCAGGGTCTCCCTGACGCCCCGCGCGACCTCGGAGCTGGTTGTCGATACGACGCGCCTCATGCCGCTCGGTACCGAGTACAAAAAGACCACCGAGCGAGCGAACCTTCTCGGCGTCCGCTGGCACGGGCGGCGTACCACCTAAAATAATATCAACACCACGGCCTGCGATATTGGTCGCGAGCGTAACCGCGCCAAGTTTACCTGCCTGTGCGATAATCTCTGCCTCACGCTCGTGGTTTTTTGCATTGAGTGCATGATGTGGCACACCCTCGCGCGTAAGGATCGCTGAGAGCATTTCATTTTTCTCGATCGACGCGCTACCCAAGAGCACCGGCTGACCAGTCTCATGGCGTTTTTTTACTTCGCGCGCGACCGCGGTGAGCTTGCCATTCTCGGTCTGATAGATGCGGTCAGGATGATCACGGCGGATCATAGGCCGATGGGTGGGAATGACCGTGACATCAAGGTTATATACTTTCAAAAATTCTTCGCGTGATGTCTCGGCGGTACCCGTCATGCCCGAGAGCTTTTCGTACATACGAAAATAATTTTGAAACGTGATGGTAGCCAGCGTGCGTGATTCTTTCTGAATCTCGACATTTTCCTTTGCCTCGACCGCCTGATGCAAACCCTCTGACCAACGCCGACCTGGCATCATACGCCCCGTAAATTCGTCAACAATAATAATCTCGTTATTTTTGATAACATAGTGGCGATCTTTGATAAAAAGAGCTTGCGCGCGGAGTGATTGCTCAAGATGACGTACATACCGAATGCCTTTCTCGGAATACATGTCGGAGATACCGAGAATCTTTTCTACTTTTGAAATACCCTCGTCGTTGACCAATACCGCGCGATGCTTTTCATCAACCGTATAATCCGTATCACGCGTGAGCTTGGGGGCAATGCCCGCAAATACGCGATACAAACTTTCTGCCTCCTCATCGGGCGCAGAGATGATAAGGGGCGTGCGCGCCTCGTCGATCAAAATAGAGTCTACTTCGTCAACGATGGCAAAATAGTGCTCGCGCTGACGCATGCCATCAAGTGACGGCGCAAGATTATCACGAAGCCAATCAAAGCCGTATTCGTTGTTGGTACCATAGGTGATATCTGCCTCATACGCTTCGCGACGTGTAGTGGGGCGCAAATAATCATCGACTACCTTAAAGCTCCCAAGGTCATCGCGCGCCTTATCTTCTTTGGAGTTTTGCGCGTAGACAGGATCATAGATAAAAGAGGTATCGTGGTTGATACATCCTACGGAGAGTCCCAAGAAATGATAAATCTCCCCCATCCATACGGCATCGCGGCGCGCCAAGTAATCATTGACGGTAACGACATGCACCCCCTTACCCAAGAGCGCGTTAAGTGCTGCAGGGAGTGTTGCTACCAAGGTCTTACCCTCACCGGTACGCATCTCCGCGATCGTACCTTTGTGGAGAGCGATGCCGCCCATAAGTTGTACATCAAAATGACGCTTGCCTGACACGCGGCGTGATGCCTCGCGCACCATGGCAAAAACGCGTGGTAAGATTTCATCTAAATATTCACGCGAGAGATTTTCATGCGCGCGAAAACTGGCTATCTCGGCACGAATCTCATCGTCAGATTTTGCCTTGTAGGTATCTTCGAGTGCGTTTATCTCCTCAACCGCAGGCAAAAAGGCGCGCGCGGCGCGCTCACGAGAACTACTAAAAAGAGAAGAAAAAACACCCATACGGTATCCCAGTGTACCTCAAGGAACCCACTTTTTCAAAGTGATTACACTCGCTTGAGTGCGCTCTTGGCTTTGCGTTCGGCGCGTATATTGGTCGTCTGTTTTTTGCCCTTAAATGATTTAATCTCGCGCAAGAGTTCATTTTCTACCGCGTCGATAACCGCGTGCGGATCTTCACCTTCTTCTTCCGCGCGAATGAGCTTTTTGCCTATCTTGAGATTTGCCTCGGCGAGCCACACGTTGCCCTTGCGGTGATGACGTGACGCACGCGTAAGTTCTACCTCGAGCAATGCCTCACCTTTGCCAATAAGACGCTCAGTGGGCCCCACGATCTTTGCCTCAATATACGCGCGGATTGCGGGGGTAAGCACAGTTTGTTTGCCCTTGATGATTGTTCTCATATATCAAGTATAACGCAGCCTGAATTAAAAACCGATATATTGTATTTCTTCTTCCAGATGTAAATCATACTTGCGATGCACATACTCTTTTACCAATCCTACGAGCATCACCACTTCCTCGGCACGCGCGTTGCCACGGTTGATCATATAATTGCCGTGTTTTTTAGAAATTGATACGCCACCAATCGCACGCCCCTTCAGTCCCAAATGGTCGATGAGAAACCCCGCGGGAATCGTTGGGAATTGAGTAAATTCTGCTAACTGCGGTAAAAAATGCAGCAGTCGCTTGCGCTGAGCATCGCCCGTGGGCCACGCTACATTTTTAAACATGCAGCCGGCTGATGACTCGCCGATATCTTGACTCTTTGACCTGCCAGCCGTGTAGTGACGCACCATGCGCTGACTTACCTCGGGGTTGCCGGGGCGAAGCGTAAACGTTGCCGAGAGAATAATAAGGTTGGGATGTCGTTTAAAAACACTTTCTCGATAACCAAAATGACAAAATACACTGTCATGCTCAGCTACTTTGCCCGTCTCTGTGTTGAAAACGCGCACGGTTTGTAGTACATCTTTGATCTCGCCGCCAAAACATCCTGCATTGCCTCGCACCGAACCGCCCACCGTACCGGGGATGCCGATCGCCCACTCAAGGCCTGAGAGACCGTCAGCAACCGTACGCGCAACGAGCACTGCATTTGGTACGCCCGCATCAGCCGTCAGCGTATTTTCTTTTCTCTCGATACCACGCATCTGCATACGAATAACAAGACCCGGAAAACCGCTATCCGCCACCACCACATTGGATGCAGCACCCAATACCACAAAAGGAACTTTTTGTTTTTTAGCAAATGCCACTGCACTCGCGAGGTCTTCGGCGTTTTTTACATCAACAAGAAAACGGGCTTGCCCGCCAACTTTCATATACGTATAAGGTTTAAGATCTACGCGTTCTTGTATCATGACCATACCAAACCGGGCCTTATCGCCACGCAGGACTCGTGGGGGTTTTACTCCATACATATGTCCTTATGTGAGTGCCAGCCCACAAGTCCTGCCTAGCGACAAAGTCGCCGTATCATCAGTATAATCTATTACGATTATTATGCGAAGAAAAGTTGGCAAAAAATACAAAACCCCCGCAAGCGGGGGTTTTGTACGGACATATGCGAGAGCTCCAGCAAGCTGGAGACACACCACATTGTGACCTGAGTATAAGGCATAGAGCATTTTTTGTCAAGTACCCGCGCGCATACGTCTGTGCGTTAGTAAAGACAAGGCCGTAAATACTCGCTATGATACTAGCAATAGACTTATGACGCTCGGTACCTATCGCACAATCCTACTTGCTATCGGCGACGTCGCCGTTTTTTGGGTATCGCTCGTTATCGCACTCTTTGTGCGTTATGGCGCTGCACAATTTGGTGATAATTTCATCCTCCACATACTACCGTTCGGCTTCATTTTTGCTATATGGATTCTTATATTTTATATTGCAGGACTCTATGAGGTCCGCGTCATCGCAAGATCAGAACAGCTCTTTAAATATCTCGCCTATGCCATGCTTGCGGGTAGTATCATTGCAATCGCTCTTTTTTACTTTGTACCAGCATTCGCCATCACGCCGCGCACAAACCTCGTCCTCGATATCATCATTACCTTTGCTGCGATGCTCGCCTGGCGATCAGTGTTTGCCTTTGCGGGCCGCTCGACTGATAAAATGCGCGTCCTCCTTGTGGGATCTTCCCCTGATATCGATGAGCTCGCACGTACCATCGAAGACTACCCTCATCTTGGCTATATCATCAAAGCACGCTGCCCTGAAGTCACGCCACATATTCTCGAGCTTGTCAGCGATTGTCATATCGACATCGTCGTCGCTTCAAAAGAGAGTCAAACCAACACCGTACTCCTGCAAGCGCTCTATGAAGCAATCCACCGTGGCATACGATTTGTTGACGTCTCGGTATTTTATGAAATGATCTTGGGTCGCATCCCTGTCTCACTCATATCAAAAGTATGGTTTTTGGAAAATATTGCCGAGACTGAAAAGATCTTCTTTGAGACAAGTAAACGTGGTGTTGATATATTTTTTGCCGTGCTATTGGGTATACCCACACTTATCCTCATGCCGTTAGTAGCGCTTGCCATTCGCCTCAACTCAACTGGACCCATCTTTATCCGCCAACAGCGTGTGGGTCGCATGGGCAAGCCGTTTACACTCCTCAAATATCGCACCATGCTTGCGCTCAATACTGACGGATCCGCAGAAACTCATGGTGCCGAGTGGTCACAGGAGGGAGACAGGCGCATCACAGCCGTAGGTAAAATACTGCGAGGAACACGTATCGATGAACTTCCCCAGATTTGGAACATTCTACGCGGTGACTTGTCATTTGTCGGTCCGCGACCTGAACGACCTGAGTTTGTTCAGAATCTTCGCAAGAATATCCCCTACTACGATATGCGCCACCTCATACGTCCAGGCCTTTCAGGTTGGGCCCAAATAAACCCGCCCTACTACTACGCCTCGCACGACGACACTATCCTCAAACTGCAATACGATTTGTACTATATAAAAAATCGAGACCTTGGTCTCGATCTCTCCATCGCACTCAAAACTTTGATGGTACTCCTCTCACGTCAGGGACGCTAGCGATCTGAGCTTGAAGAAGCATTCTCTAAGAGCGAAACAAACTCAGTTCGCAATGTCGCATCAAGTGCTACTGCTTTCTGAGCGTATAGGCGAGCCTCTCCAATATCATTCATTTCGAGCGAGGTACGTGCTATCCCTCGATACAAAGCAGAGGAAGGAGCAGCCCATTCGCTGAAAGCCTTCAAAAAACGGAGACGATCGGAGTTATTTTTGACATACCGAGATAGTTGAACAACTCGGGAGATCTCATCTTGACCGAAATTTGTCATGTTGGGGATCTTGTCATCTCCATGCATATGTTCATCTAGCATTTGCAAGGCTTCATCTGACTTATCAGCTAGCAAATACACCGCGAGCGCAACGTGCATCATCTCCTCTGACTGTGGCGCGAGGATAAGAGCGCCTTCTATAAGCTCTATAGCATCATCGGGACGATTCCCCATCAAATAGAGCTCTGCGAACGCAATATGATTTTGAATATAGAGTGGAGCAACAGAAAGCGCCTTGCGATAAGCATCCTCCGCCGCGCGAAAATCAGCTCCATTCTGCTTCAAATTAAAACGCATTGCATAGAGTCGCCCCAAAATAAGTTGTCGTTTCGCGCTCTCGGGATAATGCCGCGTCTCATATTCAAATGCGCGAACCATATCATCAAGTAAAGCGGTACCGAGTAAATTGTTTTTCTGCTCTGTGACAGTGTCCATCACGCCATTACTAAAACGTTCATGCAACTCGAGAGTACCAAATGTACCAAGGTCTTCGACATAAGTAAGAGTTTTACGTATATCATCGACTGGCGCGCCGACGCTAAACTCTTGCAAGGCTTGGAGAACCCCCCGCGCAGCTTGCATCGCGGGCACATTAACAAAATACACAACACACATGACGACGACACTCACAGAGGCAATAAGTACACTGTGCGTAGCACTAACAGGTTTTAAACGAGCGCGTTTTGGTTGTTGTATGCTCGGCGAACTTCGAGTAAGTGAGTATAACGCCGCAAACCAGAACAATAATGCGAGGTAGGTGCCAATTGTATCGAATACAAATGCGTTCTGTACAAGATATGCGACTCCTGTGCTGGCAAGGAACAGCCCAAGACGCCATTCGAGCTTTTTTTGCTGTACACTGCGCCACAGTGTAAAAAAGGCAACACCAAAAACTACTAGATACGAACAAAATCCTACAATACCCGTGGCGACAAGCCATTCGAGAAACATATTGTGTACGCGATCAAACCACGGCTCATTACCGTGAAGTGCTGGATTATAAAACCGTGAGTAAGGATCTACAAAATTTCCAGGACCCCAACCCAATAGTGGTCGCTCAAGAAAAGCATGCCAGCCTATCCCCCAAATTAGTATACGGGGATCGCTTTTTAATGAATCTGGCGAGACGGATACAAGCCGCTCAAGAACTTCTACGTGACGCGTCAATATATTGTCTGGTTGATAAAAAATAAATCCTACTGACAACAGTAGCGCAACAAACCCTCCAACGATACCTTTGCGCACATTATGCGAAGCTGTCTTTACCAAAAACCCCATGAGCACGACAACTGTGCCCGCCATTAACCCAACAAAGGCCCCCCTACTTGCCGCGATAAAAAAGATATAACCTTCGAACGCCAACACACCAGCAAGATCCAGTCGAGCCCATACCTCTTGCGAGCGAACAAAAAAGAAGAGTGTAATAAAAAAATGAAATAAAAGATATTCGGCTAGATAAATTGAATTGCCAAACCACGCATATGGTCGATAATCACCTGCAATGACAGCAAGACCGCGAGCCTGTAGTAGCGCGTAGAATGTCACGACAAGGCTAACAGCTAAAGACCCGTGGAAGAAATAAGCCCAATCACGGGGCGTACGCAATATGCTTGATGACACAACGAATAAAGCTCCGAGATGCAGGTAGGTTATCAATCCCTCCATACGCTCGAAGTTTGACCAAAAACTCATGGCGGGATTTGAACCAAAAACTGTAGCCAAAACAATAACTCCAAGAAATGCTCCCAGAGCCAGAGAAAGTGGATTGCGCCGAAGCCGATAAGCTGGGTTCATGGCCGCAAGTACAAGCCAAGCTCCTGTTATAAGTTCCACGATAATACGAAAAAAGAAATTCTTCCCCGTTATAAACGGGAAAAGCATACTCTGACTTACGATCAAGGGTACACAAATCAAAGCGCCTATCCCTATGCGCACCGCCCAGACAAGCGATCGCTCAAGAGTAATCATAATACGTAGTATGCCATACCTCCCCCCTCAGGCGATATAGCGCCCATTGTCCATACGCACTCCGTAAAGTATATTGCATAGTATTGATGCCTGATTCAATTATAAAAAAACAAAGACCACTACTCCTCTCCATTCTATGTATTGTTGTACTCTTTCATGCCTTCTGGAGCCCTGCGGGAAACTTTGTGGGAACTCCAAAATATTGGTGGGACGAAAGTTTCGCCATTGAGACGGCGCGCACAATCCTTGAGATTGGGCGCATCGATGTAACCATAGCCCCCAATACTCCATCTGATATTGCTGTTGCACTCAACGCAAACGGCTTCCCTCTGACACTGCCACTTGCAGGCATTTTTTCAATCTTTGGCATCAGTCTTTTGGTGGCGCGCGTATATATGATCTTTTGGCTTATTGGGGCGCTTGTTATGTTGTTTTATACAATAAAAAATTTTTTTGATTGGGAAAGTGCTTGGTGGGGTACACTCCTTGTGGCGACATTTGCTCCATTTTACGCAAACGGAAAAACGGTGACCGGCGACATGCCTGGAATATTTTTTTTCCTTCTCGGTATTCTTCTCATAGGTATGCAGAAAAAATATACCTTGGGGGGTGTGGCGCTTGGTCTCGCGTTTGCCGCAAAAACTTCCCTTTTCCATATGGTATTTCCCGCTATCGCGATTGCCCTTGTGATAACCGAAAGATATGACGCGTGGAAACCACTCATCCGAGTCACTCTTGGATCCAGTGTTGTTGTCGCAACATGGCTTTTACTACTCTTACCCTTCCCCTACTCCCTGGCCAATCTTGCTCCTGCTATAGAGTTTTACAAACATCCCATCAGCAAAACCTCGGTCCTGCAAGGACTGCCTGCGAGTGCGAATATCTTTTTTTCTACTACTATTTTGTATGTCATGCTTTTGGCAACAATTGCTCTCGTCGCCTTTTTACGAAAACCGCTACTACCAAAAGAAATCCGAATATTTGTAGTATTTATTGCCTCTTACACTCTCTTGCAATCAATCGTCTTTCTACGAAGTCCGGGGTGGTTCCGATATCTACTAGGCGTCGAGATATTACTACTCGCCCTCCTCTTTCCAGCGCTCATACGTATAGGCTCGAGCATTGGAGCATCAAAAAAAATAATCACACTCGCACTGGCAGCACTCGCAGTATTTCAGTCGGGCCACTATCTTTTCTTTTCAAACATCTTCTCGCGACAAAACCCTACACAAGTTTCCAACATCCTCAACGAACTCCTCGTGAAAGAACCTGGAAGCATAATAGGATTTATCGACGCACCAACCGAAGCGGCACTCACCCCCGGTAACCGTAAATATCATTATCTCCGTATCGGAGGTGATACCTATGCGGGAGTTCATCCGCTCACACTACCCCCAGCACTTCAACCAACCTATATATATACAACCAACGCAAAAGCTGCGGCCTCACTCACAGAGTCCTATGAACGTATCACGGCAACCGACGGCGTCGTACTCTATCGAAAAAAACCGTAATACCAAATCCTGATAGCACAAAGAAAAATGGTGACACAGGATACCGCAGGCGCCCATTTGCAACGCTCCCAGATGCAAACGCGAATAGAGCGATAAGCACTACACACATAAAAACCGAAAGGCGCTCGTGAGGCATCAATCTGCGTGCGCCCCATATACCATAGAGGGATGAGAGTACGATCCCCATCCAAAATATAAATCCCGCCCAAAATATTCCACCACGGCGCAAAAGCACATCGATTGGGCTTCCTGCGCGACTTACCGCAACATCTTCTGATGTTGGCGTAGACAGTCCTGCCCGTCTTGCGACATCTGACCACCCATCCGTTATGAAAAACGGAATAATGCTTTTTATATAGAAGAAACTAAACCCAAAAGGATCAGACTTGATAACCCCCCATGCCACCTCGCGCAACGCAGGTACATCGGCGAATGTAAACTCACCGGGCGTTGCCTCTGGCCGAATACGCTGTAAACGCGCATGGAAAATATTTAGAGCTTCTGCATGCGAGATACCATGCTGTGAAGCGTAAAAAAGAGACGCATGGTAGGAATAAAGATTATGTGTGCTTACCCGAGATAAGCTCCACGTATCAAATATAATTTTGTTACGTATCAGCCATGGAGTGAGGATTAGTAAAAATACTAGCACAAACAGAAACATTGAGTGAATCCTTCGTCTATCAGTGCTAAACCATAGAACAACACACAATACGGGCACTGCCAGCATACCGATAGGACGTACCAATGTAGCTATACCCAATACCATACCGGCGAATATGGGAGAGATGCTATGCAAGCATAGGTATGCGGCCGCAAGCAGTAAAAAAGTAAAAAATGTTTCGCTCAGCCAAACACTCGAAAGATACAAGCCTACCGGCTCAAGTACAAACAAAAAAGCGACCAATCGCGCATAGGACAGTGGCATTATTGTTGCGGCAATCCAATAGAGAAGAACTCCGGAAAAAGCAGCAGCAATATACTGCAAAAATACAACACCGTACACACCACCAACCAAAGAACCAAAAACGACAAGAAGCGGGTATCCGGGGGTTCGTAAGCTGTCAGGTATTAACGGCAAACTGCTTGCGCGTGAAAAAACACCATATTCACGAATATTGTACGCGAGCGTAGCATATCCTTGCGCGTCGTTACCATCAATAGGGAACTTGGAAGAATCATTGGAAATGTACCATAGCATGCAAAAGGCACCAATATGTGCGATAAGTGCTACAAGAAAAATGACCACCTCCCACCAATGGGAAGTGAGTTTATGTTTGAGACTTTCTGCAAACGAAAATAAGATCATACGCGATATACTTTATAAACGGTAGCCGAGAAAGAATTGCATCGATTATGAAAACAGCACGAGCATTGCCCCATCGATAGCATACCTTAGGTATGACACCAAACCCGTACCATCGCTCAACGAAAAGACCGTGACGACGAGCGAGCGCGCGTGCTGCAAAAACCGTCATGGCGTTGAGCTGTCGACCGCGCAAACGATACCATAACTTTGCAAATAACCGGTAACTCAATGTATTGCCGTGAATATTAAAAATAAAAAGACTTTTCTCGTCTCGTAACTTTGGAACGAGCGTCTCCAAAGCGGCACTCCTCAATACTGGTTGCGCGTTCAAAAAAAATCGGAACGCAGTAACAACATCAAATTTCTCTCCTGCTATAGTGTCCTCAACCGTAATATCAGCCTCAACAAGCTTTGCTTTTTTTATTTTTTCCTTGGCACGCACAAGCATGTCGGACGACATATCAACACCGACCGACTCTTTAAAAGAGTCTTCAAGAAACGCAATGATGCGCCCGGTACCCGTCGCGAAATCTAAATATCGCGTACGACGACCCTCCTCTATGCACTTTATCTCTGAGGCTAATATTGCCCGCTCATAACGCCAAAGCCAATCATCATAGGAGTTTTGACGATAGATAACCTCATCATACTGCGTCGTCTTTCGTTCACCGAGATGGGAAAGGCGGTAATCTTTCATACTGTGAGACATAACGTCTCTAGCATACCAAAGAGTTATCGCGCGTGGAACAGCTATATGTTTTTATGCTAGCATTGAAAAATGATAAATCGCGTTTTTCGCCGTCGTACCATCCTTATCTTAGGGGTAGGGATTTTTCTCCTTTTTCTACTTATATCGATCATGTCACCCAACGCCACTGAAAGATGGCAATCGCCAATCTATCAACTTGCGATACATACCTATCGATCGATAGAAAAACTGCAGGATGTACCTTATCTTGCGTACATCATCCGTAAAAATAATCTTCCTACATACAATATTGTCATCGATCCGCGAGACATTACTGCCATGAACGCTGGGTTGCCAAAAGATATGGTAAAAGGCCGCCTCCTTGACGAACATAAAGTGCGCGTAAACGCACTTTTTCAAACCACTCAATACGAGAGTAAAGTTAAAATACGTTATCGAGGACGCGGACCAAATCACTGGAATTCTCTAAAAAAATCCTATCACGTAGATTTTCCGGACGAACAACCGTTCAATGGCTTTGAAAGTATTAAATTTAATATTCCTGAGGATCGTGGATATGTAGTGGAACCGCTCAACTTTTACCGAGCAGAAAAATTTGGCATGGTCGCGCCACAACCATGGTTTACGAATCTTAAATTAAACGGACAAGCCATGGGCGTCTATATCGCAATCCCTCACTGGACGACGACTTTAATTGAACACAATAAACGACCAGAGACGAGTAACATCTTTGGTATTATAGATATATCGCGACAAGAAACGATGGAGCGAAACTTCTTTGACCCTGTAAACATTGAGTATTGGGAAGATTACACAAAACAAGAAATCCCCCCGGCCGACAAAAAGGCGCTATCAGAATTTTTATCTTTTGTAACTCATGCATCTGATACAGAGTATGCCAAGCTTCTTCCTGCTGTGGTCGATATGGATGCTCTCTACGGGTGGCTTATCATGAACACGCTTGCAGCCTCCACCCATCAAAACATGCATGTCAATATCATTCTCTTCCGAGATACTAGTACCGGGAAATTCCAACCTATTCCGTGGGATACTCAACTCTACCCCTACGAGCCCGTACATCTTGAATCTCACCCACTTATTGGGCGGACTCTCTCGATACCAGCATTTCGCGAAGAATATTTGCGACGACTCACCGCATACACGTCGCAGGAAAATCTAACCGACGATCTTGCGTTTTATGATGCTGTATGGGAATCAATCCGTATCCCGCTCTATCAAGATTTTGCAAAAGCACCACTCAGCAAAGAAACACGTGCCTCGCGCATACGATCACGAGAACTTATTGAAAAAAACTTTTCTCGGGTACATGAGGTCGCGACTCAAAACCCCCAAGACCTCTTTGTTGGTGACTCGGAGAAATATGCTTCAAAACCACTCCCACTCTCCGTTCTACACAAAGGAGCCTCGGACTCTCTCCGCACATTTATCCAACGTCATCCGCAGTTTTATCTTGATGGTACGGATACCATAGCAATCGGCCCTGGAACATTTTCGCTCACCTCAACGGTTATTATTCCGCAAAACTATCGACTCGTTATAAAACCTGGAACGCGTATTTCCCTTCATCCCGACGTATCAATTGTTTCATTTAACAACCTTACAGCTATTGGCACACTTACCTCCCCTATTCGCATTGAAAATGCATCACAAAAACCGTGGGGATCGCTCTTTGTCATAGGAACTCGCACCGGCACAAGCAGTGTTGCGTACGCACATATTACCGGTGGATCTGGATTTCATCAGGACGGGGTAACCGCGACGGGCATGCTCGCACTTCACGACACTAATGCGGTCATTGTTAACACACTCTTTGAAAATACTCATGATGACGACGCGCTCAACGTCAAACATGGGCAAGTAGAAATTAGCGATAATATATTTCGCAACACTTTTGGTGATGCAATCGATCTCGACGAAGGCCGAGGATTTGTGCGCAACAACACCTTCGGTAACTTTGGCTTTGACGCCCATAAGTCTGCCGGTCCCAACGGCGACGGCATCGATATTAGCTTTAGTACCGTTGATATCTCAGAAAATATTATCCAAACATGTGGAGATAAGGGCATCAGTGTTGGCGAGCAATCAACGCCACACATCTTTAATAACCTTATTATAAAATGCTCCATCGGTATTGCAGTCAAAGATCTATCAAATGCCACTATCAGTAATAACTATCTCATCGGTAATACAACTGGCCTTTCACTCTCCATGAAAAAACCGCACTTTGGAGGCGGTAAAGCTCGTATTACCCAAACCATTTTCTGGAATAACGAACAGGATCTATCGGTGGACAACAAGTCTATCATCCACATCTTCGATAAAAATATCCTTCAATCACGAAACGATAAACTCATATTGCCAGACACGATCCCTCTGCGGTTTCAATCGCTCCTTACAAATCTCCTCCAGTAAGCTTTCGGTACTCCCATATCTCAGTGCGCTCGCGTTTACCTGCCTGTCCGAAAAAAGCGACGGGTATATAGTGTTTTTCAACAAACACCTGAAACATTGGATAATGCGCATATATATGGCGCTCCATACGCCCATCGACGATAACGTAGCGTGGAGGATTTGCTTCGAGCATACTGAATAATTCATTTGGAGATGGAAATGTCCCCCGATGATCATCCGCATTAGATGCAAAATGAATGGCGTAAGAAGTGAGGTCGGCAACCGTGCGGCGATTTGCAATCATTACTGGTAATGAATTTGCTGCGAAAACCTTTTCTTCTGGAGCTGTATGCTGACTAATAAAAGAAGCTGTGCTGTTTATGGTATCTTGTGTCCACCACCATCCACCCACTTTTGGATCATAAAACCACGCAAAGCTCACAAGCCAAAAACCAATACCCACCAAGATATATAAAGTCTTTATGGTACGCGACTCGCGCCTCCAATCGATGAGTGACAATACATATCCTGCGCCAAGTGCTATCGCAGGAATAAACTCACGAGGATACCCGGGAGCGAAAAAAGAATACGCAACGAAAAGCCCTATCATCCACAACAATATAACCTCTATACCAAATCGATCACGTTCTTCTGTCTGACTGGCACGTATTACTCGCCACAGGAGTCCGAATGCGACAAGGGCGACAACGAGAAGTGATAAAAATACGAGATGACGAAACCCGCCCGACGCTACGATAGTCAGTGTGTGAATGACAAATGACCCGACAAGAACCGCAAGTACGCCGTACACCACTATATCCCGAATATATTTTTTATTTCTAAAAAAGAGGCGTGCTGACACAATAAGGAATCCAATCAATCCCACAAAAAGGAGTCCGCCCTGAATGGCAACACCTTCGATAAAAGTTAGGAGCCAATCACGGATAAACGAATACCAAGAAAACGTAGCACCCGAGATTTCTGCCTTTGCCGCTTGCGTCGAGAATACGATAAATAAATCCAACCAATAGGTTACCGCTCTATCCCAATGATGAACCGCGGTGTAAATAAAAACCGGCAAAAACCCCGCAAGAAAACCGGCGCCTAGCACGCCCACTGTCTCAATAGAGTGACGAATACTATATCGTTTGCGCCAAAAAGTGATCAGCAAAAAAAGCCCGATCGTCATGGCCATCGCAAGGATAGATTGTCGCTCGATATATCCCACACCCAAAGCGGCGCCCGAGAGCACAAACCACCACCTACTGCCACGCGTACCACGTATAGCGGCATCGAGAGCAAGCATCGCCATCAGTATGGTAAGAGACTCCGTTTTAATAAAATGACTATTCCATAATGTGTAGGGCACGAGCGCGTGTAGAAGCGCACCAATAACAACTATATTGCGTGTAAAAAATTCGCGGCCGAGAATATAGAGCATCCCGGTACAGAGAGCGGAAAACACCAGTGTCGGAATCCGAAATATAAATATCGATCTTCCAAAAAGAGTAGCGACAAAATTAATGAACCACGAGAGAATGGGTGCGCGAGTTGTATAGTCAGCAATGGGCACCTCCCCTCGTCCGATACGCAAGGCGTCTTGGACAAACCTACCCTCGTCGCCGCCCACCATAGTAAACGGAAAAACGAGAATCAATGCGACAAACGCGACAAACGAAAGTAATAGTGCTACTTGAATGTCAGACAAAGCTTGTATACGTCGCATCATATTATTCTGCAAACGCCCGAACTCCTCGCCGGTGAAGCACAATATTACGTACATAGATTGAAAACGCAATTACCTGCCCAGCAAAAAAAACTGGATCTCTTGTATGGAGCGTATAAATAAAAATCATGACACTGCCCATAGCACTCAAATACCAATACATAATGGGAATCGTACTCCTACCACTTCGCTCCGAATCAATCCATTGGATCATGAGCCTCAAAAAAAAGAAAAATTGTCCTAAAAACCCCACGAGAACCCAAGCGTCAATCGTAAATCCTAAAATAATGAAGGGTGCAAACATGGTCCTATGGTATTATCCTTGGGCTGTTTTCGCAATCGCACTATATACGCGTTGACTCATAGCGTCTTCGCTACAAAGACGCTCGAATAACTTATGCCCCTCGTGCATCACGCGCTCACGAATATCGGCATGATCGCGTATCCATAAAATTTTTTCTGCTAAAGCATTAGGGTCGTTGATGCGGCAAAAAAATGCAGTCTCACCATCATGAAAAAAATGCTCGACAACTGACACCTCGGGCGGGCCCGCGGTCAAGAACGGCTGACCCATGGCAATTGTTTCAAAAGATTTATTGAGAAGATTGCGTCGCGCCTTTGGCGTATCACCAAACATTCCGAGACATAAATCAGCGTCTTTGCGTTGCGCAATCATTTCCTCATCAGAAAGACGTCTACTGATAAGCTCAACATTTGAAAGCTTTAACTCCCGATGAAGCTTCTCAATCACCGAAGACAGTTGGCCTTTGCCTGCTATACAAAAAACAATATTAGTATCTTCTAATTGCTTTGCAGCACGTAAAACAATATCGATCCCGTGCACAGGACTAATCTCTCCACAAAATTCGACGACGAATTTATCTTTATCAGCCGGCAATTTTTCTTGTACCCGTGGATAAAAAATAGTGCGATCTGCGCACATAGGAATCTCTACAAATCGATCGCGTGGCGTACCAAATGTCTCATGAATTCGGTCAGCATGTATTGGATCGTGCACAACGATAACTGTTGATTTAGTATGCGCCTGCCGATCAAGCCACCACACAACGCGACATCGCCACGAACCGTGCATAAAAAGTTTTCGATCAACACACGCCCCATCATGAAGCTCTGTTTGGAGATCAAAAATGATAGGTTTTTTTGTAAATAAACGCAAAAACGGAACAATCGGATGGCCCATCCATCCTACAAAAAATATATCATGCGAATAAATCAAAAATGGTAATCGTAAAAAAATACTGAGAAAACGGAGTGGGAAAGAATTTTGCTTCGATGCCAGCAGCGTCGTCTGATACCGCTTCTTAAGAATTCGGTATTTTATGCGATTACTAGGGTAGCTTGGCGATGCGCCGCAGACAAAAAGTATCTTAGGCCTCTCGATCATATTTAGGCACGGTCGGGTCTGAACGATTGATAATCTCAGCGATAAGCCCCATGAGAATAAACTGGAAACCAATCAATATACATACTGCCGCGAGTATCGGGAGTGGCGTGCGGATAAAATGAGTATCTTCAAAAACCTTGAGCCAGAGCGCCCACATGCCTGCTACGGCGCCGAGCAAAAAACTTGCAAAGCCTACGGCTCCAAAAAAATGCATGGGACGGCGCGCATATTTATAAAAAAAGTGAAACGCGAGCACATCAAGTAATACCTTAAATGTACGCGAAATGCCGTATTTTGAAGTACCGAACTTGCGGGACTCAAAAGCAACGGGCATCTCGGCAACGCGTGCACCTTCGCGTTTAGCATATGCCACGATCATGCGATGCATATCACCCGTAAAATGCAGTCCTTCTAGAATCTCACGACGATATATCTTGAGCGTGCAACCATGATCGTGTAAGTGCACGCGCGTCACCAGCGAGATAAGGCGATTGGCAATCGCCGACGGAATACGCCGAGTAAATAGTTTTCCCTTCCAACGATCTTTACGCCATCCTGATACGATATCGTACCCTTCATCAAGCTTGGCTAGCAGGCGCGGAATATCACTCGGGCGGTTCTCGAGATCGCCGTCAAGCGTGATAATAACCTCTCCGCGAGATTCTCGCACACCGACACCGAGTGCCGCGGTCTGGCCTGCGTTGCGCTTTAATCGAAGCAACAAAAGAGGCTTTATACCGCGCAATACATCGCTTGTTCCATCTGAAGATCCATCATCGACAAAAATAAGTTCGTACGGTTTACCGAGAGCATCGAAAACGGAAATAAGCTCTTTATGCAACAAGGGAGCCGATTCCTTTTCATTATAGAGCGGTATAATAACTGAATACGCGAGTCGTTCCATAATAAAAATTAAACAATATAATTAAGAAAAAATCAAGCTCCCGGAACAGATAGCTTCCACCGCCTCTTTTACGTTAGTATAGTGCGGATATTCTCGCAAAAGTGCCTCGCGCCCATCTTTGCATCCATGCCCCGTCTCAACTCCAACAAATGCTATACCTGCGCGTTCTGCTGTTTTTGCGTCAACAGTAGAATCGCCAATCAACACACTTCGCGAAAGATCAATATTAAAATCTTTCACCGCCGAAGATATCATGCCGATGTTGGGCTTTCGACACTCGCACCTTATTTTTAACTCTTCTACCTCTCCCGCAAATCCTTTTTCTGGATGATGTGGGCACATATATATCGCGTCTAACTTTGCACCCACGGCACCGAGTATATTTTCAATCTTTACATTGATCTGCCTTGCTACCGCGTAAGCCACAAGCCCTTTTGCAATCACTGGTTGATTGGTGACCAAAATCGCCAGATACTCCGTATCATTGATACGCCGTACTGCTTCCGCTGCCTCAGGATACACATCGCAATCTTCGACGCGCGTAACACCATTGATTTCTTTATTGATAACACCATCACGATCGAGAAATATAGCGGGGCGCGTATGCTCGCTGTTCATGCGAGATATTTTCCCTGACGCGTAATCTTTTTCTGCTTCGCACAAACGCTCGGGCGTACCAATATCTTTAAGATATTCAGCAGAATGATATGCGTATATCTCGCCACCATTTGCAAGAATATTTGGGAACGCGTTTTTTTCGAGATCAGCAAAACCTTCAACTGGAATATATGAAAATATTTTTGGGGAAATAATGTATACGGACCCTACGCTAAAATTTCCAACGAGCATGCCGGCATCACGGGGACGTGAATACAGCGCGGCAATTTTCCCCGACATATCCCGCTCGACAAGGTCGCTGTCATGCATATGATCAGTCGGGTGACCCAACACTGTCAGTGTTGCATTAGCGTGTTGTTGGTGCCATTTTTGAAATCGTGGAATATTGACATCGAGCATGATATCGCCCGATAACAACAAAAAATCCTCGCGCATCTTATCGTGAAGCACTCGCAACGCGCCAGCCGTGCCTTGCGGCTCATCTTCTGTAAGATACGAAATAGAAGCTCCCCACTGCAAACCATCATTACAATACTCGCGTATACTGCTTGCCTGATATCCCAGAAGTAATGTTATATCTGTAATACCATAACGTTTTAATAACAAAATCTGATGCTCAAGAATTGTTTTTCCTCCAATTAAAACAAGTGATTTTGGAGTATCTCGCGTGAGCTCCCCGAGACGTGTGCCGCGCCCACCAGCTAAAATGACTGCTCTCATGCGAGAAACTGTTCTGAATCTGGGTTCATACTGTAAATAACCGCGCTACCCAAGTTTTCAAAACGAAAGGGAACGTGCAAATACTGCCCCAACTTTGCGCGAACACGCGATTGATCCTCTGGGCGGACAAACAACAGCATGAACCCTCCCCCACCTGCACCCAAAAGCTTCCCTCCGACAGCCCCCGCGCTCCGTGCGTCAGCATACATAGTATCAATCGCGGACGTTGAAATCTTTGATGTTAGACTACGCTTGATAAGCCAACCTTCGTGAAGAAGCTTCCCGAAGTCATCAATAGATTCTGGCCTACCCTTCAAAATTTCGTACGCTTCATCTACCATCGCACGCATACGCGTAAGCTCGCTCGCCTTTTGGGGTGTCATTTTGATTTGTTCAGCGGCAATCTCAGACGCATTACGCGGATACCCCGTAAAAAACAGCATCAACCTCCCATGAAAAACCCGCATACTCTCTTGTGATATATCTACGGGCTCCACTCTCAATTCGTCTGACCCACCAAAATATATTTTGTTCAAGCCACCAAACGCCGCGGCCGCCTGATCTTGGGAGCCAACATTTTCTTTGATCATGTTCTGCTCAATATGAATCGCGCTCCGAGCCAAAGCGTCTTTTGATATCGTCTTACCTTCAAGCGCGTACAGAGAATTGAGAAATCCGACAGTAAACGCTGAACTCGAACCAATACCCGACATGCCGGGTACATCAGTATTGTGTTGCATCTCGATACCTTGGTTGAAGGCGAGATGCGAAAGACACTCGCGCACTGATGGATGCTGAATATCAGCGAGAGTATTTACTTCTTCTTGACGGCCATAACGAATACGATATTTGCAATCAAAAAACGGCGGGAGATATCTCGTCGTAATATAACAATATTTATCAATTGTTGCTGATAGCACCGCTCCCCCATGCTCTCGATACCATACAGGATAATCGGTACCCCCACCAAAAAAAGAGATGCGGAACGGCGTGCGCGTAATAACCATTGAGATTACCTTACGCTTTTTGACGTATTTTTTCAATAAAAAATGGGCCGCGAAATGACTTCGCGGCCCCGTGCTAGTAGTGCCCCTCTCGTTCGGGGTCGGCAGTTGTACCGTAGAGGTAGGCACCCTTCTTGTTGCCATACCACACGACATGCTGCATCCAGTCTTCCCATGTCGACCATTGTTCTGTGGTGCGATCGATATGGTGCCACACCGTACACTCTTTGAGACCCATTTCTTCGGATCCTTCGAGCATACGACGCGCCGAATAATAGACTTCCCACACATTGAAGCGTAGCGAGAGATCGACGTCTTCGGTCTGGAAAGGAAGTTTGACAAGACTCTGGTTGAGCAGAACCGCATCCGCGAGAAGCGACGCGGGGATTGCGATGGAGCGCTCAGAGAAGAAACGAGCGAGAACAGAACTTGCTTCTTGGTAGAACGCGGCGAGTTTCCCCTCGCGCGCAAGCTTGATGAAGATGTACTCGTCCGGCGGCCAGTAGACATTGAGCCATTCTGGTGCCGGACACTGTTCGATATCACCTCCTTGGATGCTCCGTGCCTTCTCCTGGAAAAAGCTACGGATTTCTGCGAGAACTGGATATCCTGCGAGCGATCCTTCGGTGAACACTTCGATGAGCTCCCGATACGAGACGCTCGTCGTCGTTTGAAGAACTACGAGCGGTATCTGAAAAAGCTTGTCGAAGTGGAGAAGCGCCGTCATCCAAGAGAAGACACGGGCCCTGACCCAGTCTTCGCGTGGCATCGCATCGGTTGCGATGACCAAGTCTTCGTACTCACGAATCTGATCCGGCGTCGTATCGATGACGCCATGGTAGATGACAGCTTCGACTGATACCGACTGGATACCGAATCGCACCTGATAGCCCGGGTCACCCATCTCAGCATTCGGAAGAATAGAACAATTGCTGAACTGAATCCGATTGTGCTGACCCGATGCGATCGCCTCCGATACTCCGGAGACAAACGTTTCGTAGGTCTCTCCCGGCAGCGCAAGAATTAAATCGCTGTAGGTCTCGATGCCTGCCGCGGTAAACCGCTTTTGCAGACGACGAAAGTCCTCGAGCGAAATATTCCGACGCTTGATAGATTCAAGCGTGACGGGATCAAGAGATTGAAACGCGAGCGTCACACCCTTGTTCAAGCCGGCATCTGCAAGAATCTTCTGCGCTTGAAAGATGCGCTCTTCTGCGTTCTTGGCGTTTTGTACGGAGAGCGCGTGCGGGTATCCGACGCGCGCCTTTACGCTTGCCGCATACCGCGCAATCTCGACGTCCCGAGGGAAAATGCCGAAATTCGCGTCACAGCAAAACATGAACTCGATCTTGTGGGCAGCGACCCACTCGAGCTCGGCGTAGAGGCGACTTTCATCAAACCTAAACACCTTACTCGCAATCGCAGAACCCCAATCGCAAAATGTGCATGCGAACGGGCATCCGCGATTTGTCTCCCACAAAAACAACCACTGCTCTTCGGGATGCTCAGCCATGAGTTGGCTAAACACGCCGGAGGTATAGGGAGACGGAATGAGTGAAAGATCGGGAATGCGCGGCATGCGCTCGTTCTGTACGTACTGTCCTTCTTGGGTGATGAAACTTGTCGAAGGAATGCCGTACCAATCACGTACGGATGCGCGTTCGAGCACGCGTGTAAACACTTGCTCGCCTTCGTTGTGGCACGCAACATCCACCCACGGATGCGCACGCAAGAACAACTCTGACCGATCAGGCACCTGCGGCCCACCAAAGACGATGGTCACGGCGGGATTCTGCTCTTTGAGCCGCCGCGCGATCTCGAGCGAGATGTTTTGATTCCAGACGTAGAGACTGAAACCTACGATATCCGCGCTACGAAGCGCTTCGAGGGCATCATCAAGCGCGATGCGCTTGTAGAGCGGTGGGAGAAATTCGTACTCATGAGATACGGCAAGATGCTGTTGGGCATAGGCCTGCAATATCCCTACGGAGTACGGAAGATAGTTCTGTCCTGAGAAGCTGTTGTTGATCTGTACGAGTCCGACTCTCATCAGTACTTTCCTCCTTTCGTTTTTTTTCAAGGTTCGTACTGGTGTTCCTGTGTCAATAAACCAATAAAATGGTGCTTTGTCAATATTCCTCAAAAAGAAAAACAGGGGCCCCGTGAGGAGTCCCTGATGTTTGATGGCGTGCCTTTTTTTCATAAAGGCCGCCACACGATGTAGGAGTACGCGTCGTGATAGAGATTGCCGAAATGCACCCGCTGCACGCGCATGAGCTGGATACGGCCTTGGCCTTCGAGCTCGCGAAGCCGCGTCAAGTACCCTGATAAGTAGTTGCGTTTGCGAGAAAACTGCAGCGCGAGGGCATCGGTGGCTACCTGCGGATCGTAGAGTTCCTCGATCCCATCAACGTGCACGAAGCACACGCATGGGTGTTCGAGTACCGACTGGATGAAGGGTTCGAATGCTCCCCCAACTTGCTCGAGCGCATGAAATGCCAAGAGCGCATCGCTAGGCGTATAGTCCACGCGCGCCGACGGAGCGAAAAGGTCGAAGATATTGCCTCGCACATTCCACCCACATCCTGTACGCATGGTGCTGATGATGTCGCGCGATGCTTCTGCCCAGTCGTACCCAAAGAGTTTCTTGTCGGGGTACATGATGGCGAGCGTCGCAAGATTCATTCCAGAACCGCACCCAAACTCATGTATTGCTGGAGCGTTGACGAGATACTTCTCGAACAACCACCGGCAAAATACCTGACGCACGTTGAGCTCAAAGAGATTGCTCGCCGGCTCAATGTACTGGCCGAATAGCCGTACAGGCGCCCCAGGCCGATCATAGTACTTCGGCACCAGGGCACGAACATCGTAGCCGCTCGCCTTGAATTCGGCCAGATTCTCTGACCATCCTTCTTGCCAGCGAGGCTGTCTTCCTCGCCCCGCGGGCGCGAGAATTGGTGTATCTTCGCCGAGCCTTTCCTGGATCATCGCTACGATTTCAGATTGTCGCGATGCGGGAAGATGGAAAAACCGGAAGTCGGTCGAGAGCATCATCGCCCGCACCGCGGGCGAGAAGTCATCGACCGTGACACCGAACAACCGAGCAAAATCGCCTACCCTGAGCGTGTCCATCTTGCCCATTAGTGAGCACCTTGCCTTTCTCGATACCACGCGATTGTTTCTCGGAGACCTTCCCGTAAAGAAATCGCGGGGCGAAATCCGATCGACTCTGCGCGTGTCGTATCCATCACTCGTATCTGATCACCTCCCGACTGCTCACTATCCCATACAATCGCGGGATCTTCGCCAGCTTCTTGACAGATGATCGCAAGTAGCTCCTGGATTGAAACACCCATGCCACTGCCGAGATTGACCGGATTGACGACACCTCGCTCGGCGACAAGCATCATCCCACGCGCAACATCGCGCGCATGTACGAAGTCTCGTATCTCGGTACCGTCTCCCCTCACCCGAACTGGAAAGTCGCGATTGACAACTTTGCGTACAAATGAAGGAACGACCATTGCCGCATCTGACTCGAAGTCGTCGTGCGGGCCGTAGGTGTTGGCTGGACGAACGATCGAGATAGCATCCCAACCGTATTCGATACGATACGCTTCTGCTTGAAGCTCCCCCGTACGCTTTGCGCATGCAGGAAAGCGATCATTGTGTGGAAGTGGCATCTGCCAGACATCGTCTTCACGAAACACGGGCGCCGTATCGTACACACCCAAAGAACTCGTAAAGAGAAATCCTTCAACGTCGCTTCGACGCGCTGCTTCCATGAGATTCGTGTTGAACATGAGCTGTGGCACGAGCAGGTGCGCAGGCCGCGCTTTCACGGCTGCGGGTGAACCTTTCACACACAGCAGATTGAAAACGTACTCCATGCTGCTGCATGCCTGCATGCAGTTACCGAAATCCGTCAGATCAAGCCTTCGAAACTCGGCATCGGGATGTGCCAGCGTCGCGTCACCAAGTGACACGATGCGGACATACGCCCCCGCGCGAATCAGAAGCTCGACGAGCGGGATACCGATGAGTCCGGTACCACCTGCGACAAGCACGTGCTTGCCTTTGAAATTGAACATTCACGACTCCTCTGGGCAAACCTGCTTGTACCAAGCAAGCGTTTGCTCGATACCTTGATCGAGAGTGACGCGCGGACTCCACCCGTAGATTTCCCGCGCTTTAGTGATGTCGAAACATACCTTGGTCGGTATGGTGGGTTTTGAACGATCATACGTCACACCAAGAGTCTTCTCTGAAGCCTTGATGATACGCATGACCAGTTCCCCGATCGACACCGCGGTTCCTGCGGCGACATTAACAACGTCGTGCGGAGGAAGTGACCCTTGCCGAACATGATCGATGACGCTCGAAATGAACGCACACAGATCGCTCACGTAGAGCAGGTCTCGTTCTGGAGATCCGTCTCCCCACACGGAAAGATCTTCTCCATCCCGTGCGGCCATGACCTTGGCGACTGTCGCGCCAAAGACATGGGAATGTTCGAGGTCAAACTTGTCATGTGGTCCGTACACGTTTGATGGACGAACTACCGTGTAGCGTGTCCGACCGAGACGTGAGTAGAACTCGGCGAGCTTTTCCGCGCAGATCTTCATCCACCCGACACCAAAGTAGTTGGGGAAAAAACCATCACGCAGATCTACATCGCCTTCTGCAAACACATGAGCGGCAGTTCGCTGCGGGTATACCACGCCTGAACTCAGAAAGATCACGTGTCCGACACCCGCGTTGTGCGCCGCTTCAAACAGCAACGTATTGATGATGATGTTGCCTGCGACATGCATTTCAGGATGATTGATGATGTCGCTCGAACCAGAGCTTTTTGCCGCGGCATGCACAATGACATCCATACCGCGAACGGCGGCGGCAACCTGCTGCCTATCAGTCAGATCAACCCGACGCGTGCCCGAGAGCACACGACTGTTTGTCAGACCGACAACATCGATGTCATCACACCCCTGCAATGCCTCGTGTATGTTGCGCCCGATGAAGCCGGACGCACCCGTAACAAGCACCCGTAACTTCTCCATAAAGCGCCTCCTTTGTCAACGAGCTCATCTTGCTTATAGCAAAAAACAAGCCTCCAAACAAGCACTAAAAGGGGCCTTTGAATTTACGTTCGTAGCTATAAAAATTTTCTTTCGTAAGATCGGTGGGCGTCAATTTAAGCTGACGCTCTATCTCTCTAATGATAGTCTCAGCTCCCGGATAGAAAACCATCTCGAGTGGACGCGTACACGGGCATGGAGTGTCGGCAAAATGAATGCGTCCAACTGGCCCGCGCAATACGCCAAAACATTTTTCCGAGACACGCGCAGCTATCTCAGCACCAAACCCACAAAATCCCCAATCATAGTCAGCGACAATGCAACGTTTTGTTTTTTGTACGGAACGTATGATTGTTTTTTCATCGAGCGGTACGAGCGTGCGTGGATCGACAACTTCTACCTCAACACCACGACGCGCGAGCACTTCCGCCGCTCGGAGCGCCTCGACGTTCATCCACGATGTCGCGACAACGGTGATATCTTTGCCACGACGCAGCACATGCGCCTTACCAAACGGCATTGGCTCCTGGCGCACAGGAACTTTATCAATCGCGTCATAGAGCCACCGATGTTCAATAATCAATACTGGATTATCATCACGGATTGCTGTGATGAGTAAACCCTTTGCATCCTCAGGTGTCGTTGGCATCACCACCTTCAACCCTGGAATATGCGCGAAAACAGATTGCATGCTTTTATTGTGCTGGTATGACTGGCCCCATCCCCTACCGATAACCGCGCGAATCACCATCGGCACTTTCATCTGTCCGCCTGATCCGTAGTGCCAGCTTGAAACCATATTTGAGAGTTGATTCATCGCGAGCAACAAAAAATCAATACGCATATGCACGTTGATGGGTCGCAACCCCGCGAGGGCAGATCCGAGACCAAACCCGACGAGCGCCTCCTCACACAGAGGCGTACTAAATGATCGCTTTGCGCCAAACTTTTCAGCCAAACCTGCGGTCGTACCAAAAATACCTTTGTGATCGGCGATATCAATACCATAGACAAAAACATTTTTATCTCTCTTCATCTCCTGTACCGTCGCCTCGCAAATCGCGTCCCGATAACTCAGCATTTTTGACTGAATATTTTTTTTATCCATAAAAAACATCTTGATATAATTCAGCGTTGGTGGGAAACGGAGCGCGCTGCGCTTTACGGACAGCGCCAGCAATAGCCTGCTCAATATCTTTCTCGATATCGAGGATTTTTGATTCTGAAAGGCCTTGTCGAACCAAACGCGCGCGCTGCAATTTCACTGGATCGTGTTTTTCCCATACATCAAATTCCTTGCGCCCCCGATACCCAGCATCAAAATCAGTATTGATCCCCACATGTTCCAAGTATCGATAATACTGCGTACTTAAAAAAACGGGCCTTTTATTTTTCTGTAATAATCGCATCGCTTTCTGTGTGGCAGCATATATCTTTTCTACATCCGTACTTTTTTCCTCAATCACCGTGCATTCAAACTGCGAAACAATGGCGTCGAGTGAGCGGTACCCATGACGTCGTTCTTTTGGATTATGAACTGCAAAACCATTATCTTCGTAGACAAAAAGTGCTGGAATGCCGAGAGCGGCGCTCATATTTAAAGACTCCCAAAAAACACCTTCATCGACAGCACCGTCACCGAAAAAAGTCGCGGCGATAGTTTTTTTCTTCTTATATATATTGGCAAACGCCGCACCTACCGCAAGTGGTAGAGTACTCGCGACGATAGCGGAAGCTCCAAAAAAACCTGCGGATGGCGCAGAAAGATGCATGGAACCCGCCTTTCCTTTCGCATTACCGGTACGCTTTCCGTACAGTTCCGCAAAGAAAGTATCTGCCTCACCGGTACGCGCGAGATATACCGCGTGACTTCTATATGAAGAAAATACTTGAGCATCTTTTCCAAGCGCATGGCACACCCCGACCGAAATCGCCTCACCCCCCATAGACATATGCATGGGCGTCTTCATGTCGTCCTCAAGATAGTGCGCAATAATAGCCTGTTCAGAAGCCCTGACAAGATAGAGTGCTTTATAGAGTTTAATACTGAGTTCTGATTTCATAGGTAAACGATATCTGTAATCATAGACGCTCTGAAGAAAACGTCTACCCTTGAAGCTTGCCAACGCCCTCTTTTCGGTATATCGTGCGACAAACGCATCTTAACACACGAGGTCACTCATGCGCATAAAACCGCTCGTTAAAGTTGGAAGGCCAATCGAGCTTACCAAGCGCTTCTTCGGAAAAGCAATGGTGAGACAATCCTATCGACGCCGTGACACCGGCACGGTGGAAGACTACTACTTTTTCGGCCACAGCTCTCAGTGGGCATCTATCGTACTCCCCCTCACGCCGACAAATGAAGTTGTCGCCATCCGACAGTTCAGACCCGCGGTCGGCAAAGCTATTCTCGAATTGCCTGGAGGAACTCTGGAGGATGAAGCGACGCCGGAGATGGTCGCGCGCCAAGAACTCACTGAAGAGACAGGGTATGTGGCACGAGAACTTCTAGCCCTCACACCGCAACCGATCTTCATTGAGCCCGCAAATACGGCACTCTCCTACCACCTCTATCTCGCGACCGGATGTCTGCCAACTGGCAGACAAAACCTCTCACCCACCGAAGACATCGAAGTCGTGCTCATGCCGCTTCGCACATGGATACAGAAGATTCGGCGTGGCCACATCCAGGACGGCCGAAGTATCGTGGCGACCTTTCTCGCACTACCCCACCTCAAGGCGTGGGCTGGGCTCGTATGAATACGAGCCCTTTTATATAGTTTTTTTAATTTTTTCTATGATATTCGTGGTTGAAATATTTTCAAATTCGGGGGGACACCAACGATCAAGCACGACAAACTGTATCTTATGTTTTTTAGCAATCTCTTCCCGATAGAATAGATCGAAGGCATCCTTATTGACGACATACACGTCCGGATGGAGCCCTGCGAACAACGGCTCAAGATAAGCGTTCAAATTATCTGCAGGCACCGGACCATCGAATAAGACATAATCAACGGGCTTGAGCGAATCAACCATCTTGATACGCACCTCTTCATTCAGTATCGGGCGGCCGCTCTTATATTTTTTAATATTTTCATCGCATCCAACCACGACGACTAAAATATCGCCGTACTTTTTGCACTCATCAAAAAAAAGCGCGTGACCTGCATGAGTCAAATCAAACACGCCCGAACAAAAAATAATCTTTTTGTTCTTGTGTGTCTCACGAATGCTCGGCAAGTCAGTATAGGTAATGCGTGCCATGATGTCTGTTATGGTACTTAAAAATGCCACGGACGACAACTTTATAAAAAAATGAGGGGGTGACGTCACCCCCTCCTGCTCTCCTCATGGTTTGACGAAGGACGCGTCTCCGGTCTGATCTCTCTGCGAGAGAATCGGATTTGCGATCGGCCACCAAATGCGGAACATCGGATCGTCCCACGGAATTGTGAATTGTGCGCTCGCTCCTTGGTAGTAGGTCGACTGCTTGTAGTGGAAGATTGCCTCCTCGCTCATGACGAGATGCCCATTGCCGAACTTCGGCGGGATGAGCACCTGCAGTCCATTCGTATCGGACAGGGTGAACGACTCCCACTGCTGAAACTGCGCGGAATCTGGATCGTTATTGACCACGACGAGGTAGAAGCGCCCGTACAGGCACGAGATCAACTTCCACGTCTTGTCGTCACCATGAATGCCGCGAAGCACGCCACGAGACGACCGCGAGATGTCGTCCTGTACAAACTCGACATTCGCGCCGAGTTGCCCATAGATCTGCTGATGATAGATCTCGCGGTACCGACCACGAAAATCTTCGAACGAATCAGTCTCAAAGCATCGTACGCCTTCGAGGCCGCACTCACGCACCCTGACCATACTACCTCCGAAGATTGGCGTAGTGTTCACGCCAGTAGTTGAGTGTGTCTGCGATCGTCTGCTCGAAGGGAATCTCCGGCATCCATCCGGTCATCGCCACGAATTTCTCGATGGACGGAATCTGGAGCGTGACATCCGACGGACGTAGGCGCGCGGGATCGACTTCCACACGAATACGTTTCCCCGTCGAATACGAGAGAAGTCGGTCGAGCATCTCACGTACCGTCATCGTGACGCTACCGCCGATGTTGTAGACGTCACCTGGCTTGCACTTCTCGACGAGAAGCCAGTATGCTCGCACCGCGTCACGCACATCCATCCACGTACGAACGCTGTCGAGATTGCCGACCTTCAGCACGGGCTTCTGGACTCTTGCCTCGATGGCGGCGATCTGCTTTGCAAAACTCGACAGGGCAAACACCTCGCCGCGACGCGGACCCGTATGCGTGAACATGCGGGTACGAATCGTCCGAATCTGCCAGCTCAGCCAGTATTGCAGAGCGATCATGTCTTCGCCCACCTTGCTCACCGCATAGGGTGAGGCAGGACGAAACGGGTTCTCCTCCTTGATGGGGACTTCATCTGGCCTCACCTGCCCGTAGACTTCAGACGAACTGCAGATGTGGATGATGGGATCGTACGATCGCGCATCCTTCTGCTCACGCACGGCCTCGAGAAGGTTTGATGTCCCGAGGACATTGGTCGCCAGCGTTGCCCCAGGGGCACGGAAACTGAAATCGACGTACGACTGCGCCGCGAGGTGAAAGATCACCCCGGGCGAGTGGCGCGCCAAGATCGTTCTGAGCGATGAGAGATCGCCAAGATCCCCGTGCTCGAGCGTCACGCGATCCAAGATGTGCGTGATGTTGTCCTTGGGAGAACGCCAACGCACAAGTCCGACGATCTTGGTGTCGCGATGGTGCTCGAGGATGTAGTCAGCCAAATGACTTCCCACAAACCCCGTGATACCGGTTATCAGTACACACTTCTTCATAACGAAAGGCCTCCTTCGCCTTATTGATGACTCAATGAACCTCAGCCTGCTTATAGCAAAAAGAAGTGTCTTTGTGAAGCGTTAGAGAATATGATAATGTCCGAGATATGATGCATCTGACACCCATCAAAAAACTTGAACGATTTCTGAGTACTGACACCACGTATCTCGCGCGAGGGAGTTTTTGGATGTCGCTCGGGAGTATCGTCAACATGGGAATCGCTCTACTCTTATCGATAGCGTATGCGCGATACATACCAAAAGAAACATATGGCAGTTACCGCTATGTCTTTTCACTTTTGGGGGCTGCTGGCATTTTTGCACTGCCCGGCATGGCAGTCATTATCACGCAGTCAGTCGCGCGCGGTTTTTTGGGTACCTATCGCCGAGCAAATAGAATTATTTTTTATGGATCGATCGGCATTAGCATTATCAGTGTTGGCGCATCGATATTTTTCTTCCAGCAAAACAATCTGACGCTCGCAATAGCATTTCTTGCGAGTGCGATCGGCACACCCTTTGTTGAGGGACTCGGAAACTGGAAAGGATACTATGACGGCATGAAAGCGTTTAAGCGCAAGACAATGCTCAATATAAAAATAAAAATATTCTACGGCATTTCAATGCTCAGTGCTATTTTTTGTATTTGGTTTTTCTATCTTCCACCAACGATCGCGACAGCTCTTCTCGTCAGCGCGTATGTCATCCCCCTTGGCATCGCAAATATTTTTGTTGTACGTAGAACATTCCGAGAAATACCGACCGATGCTCCCGTAGAGCCGGGCGCGATACCGTACGGCGTACATCTTTCGCTCGCGAGCGTGCCGACAACCATTGCGTCATATATAGATGGGCTCATCGTGTTTCATTACCTCGGCCCCGTCGCGCTTGCAACCTATTCATTTGCAACCGCGATCCCCGATCAAATCAAAGTAATCCTCATAAATATCGCCAACACCACCACCCCGAAACTCGCTCAACGAGAATTTACTATCGAACAAAAAAAGGATCTTGCAAAAAAACTCTTCCGAGCATCTGCTCTTACAGCGTTGGCGATTCTTGGGTATATTATTGTAGCTCCACTCATCTACACAATCTTTTTCAACCGATATACGGATGCAATTGCGTACTCACAAGTATTTGCCGTCTCACTTGCTCTGTTCCCATTCGGCATTTTTGGTAACGCAATACGCGCAGAAGGCAATATCACCAAAAACTATATTCTCGATAGCACCGTTTCTGGGATTCAAATCGTAGCGCTCATTATGCTCATTCCGTGGTATGGCCTGTGGGGAGCAGTGTGGGCGCGCGTCACGGGCCGATTTGCTAATAACTTTTTCTCGTATGTTCTCTTCCGATACTAAAACATGTATGCCGCTCGCGCGACACACGATGTACACGCGCATTTTTAATGCGCTGGCACTGCCGCTCGATGGAGAAATTCTCGGTATTAGTGGTCTTAAATATTTTGAAGGATCAAAAAACTTTACTCCAAAACAGAAAGTTATCGCAAACACTGCACGCATCACACGCGCCGACTACCCTGAGGTCAATATCCTTTCACTCCCCTACGCCGACAATACATTTGATGTCGTCATCGCGGATCAAGTCATCGAACATATCGAAGGAAACCCCGAACAAGCAATGCACGAGATTCATCGCGTCTTAAAACCGGAAGGTACCGCGATAGTAACTTCGGTATTGTTATACCCAATTCACTGGGGACCAAAAGATCTATGGCGCTTTACCCCCGACGGCCTTCGGCACCTCTGTCGCATGTTTAGTGATATCCGTACCGCTGATAGTTGGGGTACCAAATGGATTGTTGCACTCGCCCTCATCTACCCGCGCATTGGTGACTGGCGTGTCACGAAAAAACCCTGGAACATTGCATCACATCTTGCGAACAGAAACGATAAAAAATATCCATGGGCGACATGGATCATCGCACGGAAATAATTTCTTAAGAAAGAATCTTTTCTACTGTTTCAATCACCTTTGAGACCTCTTTGTCAGTGAGCTTGGAATATAAAGGCAATGTTACCGTTCGAGCACCAATAGACTCCGCGTGTGGGAAATCACCCTCCGTGTATCCGTATTTTTCTCGGTAGTATGTCATGAGATGAATAGGGCGATAGTTTACCGCGATACCAATGCCGTGGGATTCTAACGCATGCAATATTTCATCTCGGCGTGGAGCGTCAACAAGGATAGTGGATAGATGCCGCGCGTGGACAACCCCCGGATCCGTCTGAAGAAATTCAATACTAGCTTCCCGAAAAGCGCGCTCGTAGCGCTCTGCGATAGCCACACGACGCTTCCATATTTTACGCGCGCGTGCGAGTTGACCAATCAAAAGCGCTGCCTGGATATTGGTCATATTAAACTTCCACCCAAGAACAGGAATATCATAATGCTGATAGAGCTTGCCGTATCGATCCGCCATGGATCGCGATACACCGTGAAGGCGCGTCTTTGCGATATGATCTGCCACCGATGCATGACGCGTGATCACGGCACCACCCTCGCCTGAGGTAATGCTCTTGGTCGCATAAAAACTAAAACATGCTGCATCAGACAGCATACCAGGACGGATGCCGTCACGCTCCGCTTCGAGTGCGTGCGCCGCATCTTCAATCACAACAAGTTTATGCGCGCGGGCGATGCGCGATATTTTTTTCATATCCACCATCTGTCCGTACAAGTGCACAGGAAGAATGGCTTTTGTTTTTTTTGTTATTGCCTCGGCGATGTGGTCAACATTGATATTGCCAGTTCGTGGGTCGACATCGACGAATATCGGCTTTGCACCAACTTGTTCTATCACGTGAGCAGTCGCTACATACGAGAGTGGCGTAGTGATAACCTCATCTCCCCGACCGATACCATGAGCCTCAAGGGAGAGAAAAAGGGCGCTTGTACAACTCGTAGTCCCGCGGACATGCCCGCCTCGAACCCCCAAAAATGCCGTGAGCTTTTCCTCAAAGGTGCGGACATACGCACCCGTGGTAAGGACAGGCCCTCGTAATACTTTCTCAACCCGCCCGATATCAGCGCGTTCAATATTATGACGAAAGAAAGGGACCTTCATGCTCTCTTTTAAAACTCTCGTGGAAACAGGTATTCGAACTGGCGAATATTATAGTATTTTGATTCGCCCAAATCATGCTTACCTGACGCAAGTACCTCCCATATAGATTTTACTGCCTGAGTAAAATCGCTCTGCGGATGAAAACCAATTTTTTCAAACTTCTCACCAGACACACGATAACTACGCTGTGGCCCCGTCTTCTCTGCCTTGATAATCAGATCAATATCAAACGAGTCTTTAACAATATGGACGATGTCTTCTGCGATATCTTTTACTAATTTGTTGAAGCCTATGACGTTAAAAATGCCGCCGGATACTTTTTCAATTGGTGCTTCGAGCGCAAATAGATATGCGCGCGCAGCATCCTCAATATCCAAAAACGGCCTCCACATCCACCCGCCCGAATGTAAGATAAGCGTTTTGTTGATATAGGCATTTTTCAAAAACGTATTGATGGCAAGGTCATACCGCATACGTGGCGAAGAACCAAACACCGTTCCCTTGCGAAGCATGATGGGCGCAAACGTATTTGAACGCTGTCCGAGTAAAAACTGCTCAGCCAAATGTTTTGAGAGCGAATAGGGTGCCTTGGGATAAATAATTTTTTCCTCAGTACAAATAGTGTCATCGGGTTGTTCTGAATAATACACCGAGCATGAGGACGCGAAAATAAAACGAGGAACGCCTGCTTCACGTGCGAGTTCGGCCAAATGACGCGTACCCTCAAAATTTACTGAAAAATTTTGCATGGGATTGTATTCGGCTGTCGGATCGTTTGAAAACCCCGCAAGATGAATAACCGCGCTGATACCTTCAAAAAGAGATTTTGGTGCCGTACGAATATCTCCCTCAATAAGCTCAATATCATTTTTGACCGCTGCAAGCCCTTCATGACCAAAATACCCCACATCAATCACGCGCACCTTCCAATCGGAACGCACCAAGAGCGGTACGAGCACGCTCCCTATATATCCTGAACCTCCGGTGACGAGTACTGTTCCTTTTGACATAGCTTCTCTCTATATAACATTAAAAAACCCTAACATGTCAAAGAAAAAACCGGCCGAAGCCGGTTGCTATGCCTTGAGGTACAAACGAAGGGCGAAAAAAGGGCGGTCGGCATCCTTCTTTTTGAAGCCGAGCTTCTCGTAAAGCGTGATTGCTTCTGGATGACGGGTCGAGACATCGATATAGTCAGCACCAAGATCGCGTGCCTCACGGATCAAAGCCTCCACGAGCCTTGTCCCGACGCCTTGCCCGCGATACTCGGGATCTACCACCACGTCTTCAATGATGAACACACGCCCGAGAAGTTTTGCGTAAAAGGAAAGAGTTGCCATCCCGACGAGAACCTCGCCATCGTACGCACCGATCACGCGCAACGTATCGCGAGACGCGGTGAACGCTTCGAAGCGCGTAGGACTGAGCTCTTGGTCAGGGTATAGAAACGCCAGAAGCGCCGCAATGCGCTGATAAGCTGCCATCAACGCTTCGCGACTCCGCATGATTCTTACATCAATATTCATGTAGTTAGTTGCCTCCAAAAATAAAAATACAATCTTTTGGGAAAATGGTCAAGCTGTGCTAGGATTTTCAATATGCCAAAAGTGTCAGTCATCATACCGACCCATAACCGCGCCCATCTCCTCCCCCGCGCGCTCGACAGTGTCTTGTCACAAAGCTACAAAGATATGGAGGTCATTATCATTGATGATGGGTCAGGTGACGAAACGCCCGCCGTCATCGCTCGCTATACCGATCCACGCATCCGAACAATACGATACGAAACGCCACAGGGAATACCGACGGTTCGCAATCGTGGCATGCAAGAAGCGCGCGGCGAATATATCGCATGGCAAGACGATGATGATGAGTGGCTCCCCGGGAAGCTGGAGAAACAAGTAGCAAAAATGGAAACACTCTCTGAAGAATACGGCATTGTCTATTCGGCGTATTGGCGCATGCGCAAAGATGGAACACGCGCTTTTTTCCCGCCACGCTGGGTACAACCCCAAGAAGGTGACCTCTATAAAGTATTTCTGAAAAAAAACTTTTTATGCCTCCAAGCGATGCTCATGCGAAAAAAAGTTTTTGAAACCGTTGGAGGGCTCGATAAACGATTCCCCGTGCTTCAAGAATATGATTGGTTTCCAAAAATCGCCGAACGTTTTAAGTTTGCCTATATCCCAGAACCGTTGACGCTCTTGCATCATACGCCAAAATCAAATTCGCAAAACAACACTCTTAACGCATTTGCTCGAGAGCTATTCATACACGACAGATACCCCGATCTTTTGCAATTCAGATTTCTCGGATATCATTATGGGCTCATAGGCGATCTTTATATAGAAGATGGAAAGCCGTGGCGCGCCGCTGTTTTTCTTTGGAAATCGGTGTGGCACGAACCCCTCTCGATACGCCATTGGGCGAAAGCGCTCTGTGCTTCTTGCGGAATTAATTATGCAAAGCTTAAGATGTATCTGCCGAAGCGCAAAAAACAATTTAAAATATGAAACAAGTTCGATTTGAGTTTAAATACATCCTCCATCCTACCCAGGTAGTTGAAGCGCGCGATATCATACACCGATGCATGGAACTCGATCCATTCGCACCATCAGGGTCTTATACCGTTACAAGCCTCTATTTCGATACGCCAACCCTTTCTGATTACTACGAAAAATCAAGCGGCTTTCTTGATCGAAAAAAAGTACGCGCGCGCGTGTATGCGGCAAATCTCGCAGCATCAGACGGCACTGTTTGGCTTGAAATCAAACAAAAACACAATGCCGTATTTAAAAAAACACACGTAGCAATTCCTCAGTCTTCATGGGATCTCATTCTAGAACATCGCTATACGGAACTCCTCTCACACGATACTCGTAGTGAAATTCGTGAATTTCTCTGGGATCTCATACGCGAAAAACGAACGCCATCATCTTTTATCCGCTACCAACGCACGCCTTATGTAGGAGCTCATGATCCCTCGTTTCGTATTACGTTTGACTCTGATATCGAAACGGCGCGGCATGATAACCTAACGGAGCCACTCTATACATACTCCGTAAAAAACATAGGAGCTATTTTGGAAGTCAAATTTTCCGAAACCCTCCCCCCTTGGTTTGGTCATGTCGTACGCAATCTTAATTTGACGCGCACCAGTTTCTCCAAGTATGCTAGATCTATTGAAACGGCATCTTTGTGGAACCCACTCCCACGCTAACTAATATGGAATCTAACTTTTTGACTAATTTCTATAACCTCACCTCGACAGAACTATCAAGCGCTCTTGTGGTACTCAATTTACTTTTGTCATTCGGGCTGGCGACACTGGTCGTGTGGGTGTGGCGCAAAACACATACGGGCCTTTCATATTCACAGTCTTTCGCTATCACCATTGTCATGATCGCTCCACTTGCGTCTGCGGTTATGATGATCGTTCAAAACAATCTCATCGGAGCGTTTGCTCTCCTCGGTGCATTCTCTCTGATTCGCTTTCGTACCATCATGAAAGAGACGCGCGATATTGCATTTCTCTTCTTTGCTCTCACGATCGGTGTATCTGTAGGCACGGGATACTACGCACTCGCTCTTATCACGACCGCACTACTCTCGAGCATCATTTTACTGCTCTATCGATATAGTTTCGCTTCATCATCAAAAAATGGATATCTGATAACCTTTCATGCGGAGCGTACATTTGACACAAGCACCCTCGATCCTCTTTTTACCGCAATGCTCGCGTCCTCAGAACTTATCCATGAGAAGATATCAAACGCGGGTATTGAATATGCCTATACGGTCATCTTCAAAGAGAAAAAAACGGAAGATCAGTTCCTCAAGAAATTGAGTGGGACACAGGGTATCGCGGATATCTTTCTCCTCTCCGGAAAAGATACGATAGAATACTAAAGATGAAAAGCTTCTTGCGAAACCGCGAGGAGAAAAATATCTTTCTTGTAGCGCTCTTAGCGCATTTTTTGCTTTTTTTCCTATTTGCTTATCTCAAAGGAATTTCTATATTTTGGGATGGACCACAAGATGTGCGAGCCTACACACATCTCGCTCAAAATATTCTTCGATTTGGATCATATATTTCCCTAAATGATATAACTCCCGAGAGCTGGTACACACCGGGGTACCCAGTGTTTTTGGCTGTATTATACGCGATATTCCACTCATGGATTCCGGTAGTAATATTGCAAAACATCATCGCTGCTTTTACGGCAGTGATAATCTATCGTATTGGGAGTGAATATGGTTCGCCACGTACTGGATATATCGCAGGCCTCCTATTCGCGCTTGAGCCGACTAGTGCTACATTACCAAACTTTCTCTGGTCAGAAACGGTTTTTGTGTTTCTCCTCGTCATATCATCTTATTATTTTCTAAGATTCGTCTCGTCTCCAAATGCATCAACAGCAATGATATTAGGATTTCTACTTGCTATCGCCACCTACGTCCGTCAAGCATCGTTTTTCCTTCCCATCCTTATGCTATTAAGTATTGGTAGTATATATATCTTTCTAAAAACTCCTGCTTGGAAAAAAATCTTCACGATGACGATTCTCGTCCTATGTATCACCTATCTTATCTTGACGCCATGGCTCGTACGTAACTATATCATATACGGACGTGCATCAATTGGTGGCGCAGGCAGCATGATGCTTTATTTTTATGACGCCGTACCTTTTGCATATTATAAAAACAGCTCATCGAAAATCGCACATCTATTTGATCGGGAAACAGTAGCAACCCCTGCATGGGACATCCCCTATCGTTCGTTCCCGCCCGATATGCATTATACCGCTGGGGCTGGCCTCCAACATGAGAAGGAAATACTCGCAGCGGCAAAACATATTATTATGCGAGCGCCCGTAGAATATATATTCTTTCACTCCATTACCGGATTCTCTGGAATGGTACTAAAAAGTGGATGGACTGATATTCTACGGCGACTCGATATATCCCCCACCTCAACCCCCCTACTTTGGTACGGCACCGCTGGTGCGGGTATCTTGTTTTATATATGCGTCACGTTTCTCGCAAGTATAGGTGCTATCCGATTACTACGACGCGACGTGCGCGCCTTATTACTCGCCATCATGAGCATCCTCCTTATTGCTTATTTTATTGCAGTCACAGGACCCGCCTCATACCGAGAACGGTACCGATACCCTGTGCAACCGTACCTTTTTATACTTGCAGCTTCAGGAATTCTTGCGGTAACGGAATCGAAACGCTTCGTCCGTCATACGAACAATATAAAAAAGAATACAAAAAACTAAAGCGCTTGTACCAGGTATTATAAAGAGAAGTCTGAAATTCTCAGCTATCAAGGCAATAAAAAGACATACGAGCCCACCAATACCTAATAGCAAGGGTGAACGCAATGGGACAAATAGATCATAAATCCATGAGCGCCGCGCACGGCGAATCGGCTGAATCGTAAATAAAAATTCATTTGCAAGCAAACCAATAAAGAGAGTATTTATACCGACCCAATACAAAACAAGGCTAACCATCGGAGCACGCCCTGGCGGCATAAGTGCGAGCACAATACATATAATACCCGCCCCTCCAAGCATTTTGAAAGGACGATACGTAATAGCTGTCACCAAAATAATTCTTAAAAATCGAAAGCCATCACGCACAACGTGTAGTTTTGATCTTCCAGCGCGCTCCTCATACGATATGGGAACCTCTGCAAGCTTTATGGATGCATCAAGTACTGCCTTCGCGCTCATGGCGGGTGTGAAAGAAAGATCGTGAGGAAGAGGAAGGAGCAAATCAAGCACCTCTTTATAGAAAACTCTCATCCCGCTTGCGGCATCTTGGATATCTCCCCTGCCCAGAAAATTAATAAGTTTCGCAAAAATAATATTGCCTACCTTACGTATAAAGGGCATTTTTGAGTCAGGGTGGAGGCGTAGGCCGATAACCATATCCGCGCGTTGCAATTGGAGCTCTTTAAGCATGGGCCCAAAAATACGAGCATCACAAGTACCATCTCCATCCATAAAACCCAAGATATCTCCTTCGGCAAGAGCAAAACCCCGCACAAGCGCCGCTCCATAGCCAGCATTATCTTTATAGGATAGAACTTTTATACCGCTAACTCCCTCTATCGCCTCATGCGTTTTATCAGTAGACCCGTCATTGACAATAATAATCTCAACAGCGTCAACGCCTCCCTCATTCATAATATGCTCTCGAGCCTCGACAGCTTTTAATGCAACCTCACCAATGATGTCTTCCTCATTGAATGCTGGGATGATAATAGAAAATTTCATATTATTTCTTATGCGCGATCACCACCAACGATTGCCCGACTGGCGGATGAATTACTGATTCGCATGCTCGGATAGCGGGCACTATCATATCATAGAAACGAACCTGAGTCGGCCTAATAACATCGCGCTTTAAAACGCGCCCGTTAAGAAACCAGCCAAATACACCAGGAAAATTCATAAAGTATAATTTTTCAATCTCAAAACCGACACGTGTAAGCTTACCAGCAAGATCCTTCTTTGTATATCTACGATAGTGTCCGTCCGCCTTATCCATAGACCCGTACAACATAGGCATTGCTGGAACCAAGAGACATAGCGTACCCCCTTTTGGTAGTAGGGAAAACATTTTTTGTAGTACTGCAATATCATCCTCAAAATGCTCAAGCACATTAAAGCAAGTAATGGTATCAATCTTGTACCCACTTAATTGTTCGCCAGGAACTACTGAAAAGTCAGCATTGATTGCCTGAAATGTCTTGGAACTATACTTTGAATTCAAATAGTCTATATATGCCGATTCAACATCGAGAGCAATAATATATCTTTGAGCTGCAACAAAATGGCTGATGATATTGCCATATCCGCTTCCGATATCAAGTACACGTGACCCTACACGCGCGGCGAATTGATCAGCAATCCACGTATTGTAGTTTCGTGCGTCTTGTAATGCCGCTTGTATAGCAAATGTATGCTCAGTGTTTGCCATATATATAGTTAACGAGATCTAAAACGCGGGATAGATACGAGACCAATACTCGCCAAAATAAATAGCGGCGGGTTAATGGTATAACGCAACCGAGCGCCCACACCAAAACCAGTACTGACCACTGTTACGACTATAAAATAAACAATAATAGTAAGTAAAAAGACAGTTTCGCGGCGATACCTACTCCTCACCCCACGCCACGCACCCACAATAGCGAGACCCGACACGGCAATCCAAAACATACGTCCAAGCCCAATCAACAGAATCTCCCACCATCGAAACTCGCCGAGTGCACCCTTTATTTTCGTTGGCCAATCTTTATTGATAAACACAACGGGCGTTAAGTAATTGTGATGTCGCTTTACTTGTTCATCCGCATCTTTTTCCAAGAGGGCTGAATATCCTTCGTTGGTTAACAACGAGATCGTACTCACGCCGATCGTGGTCGCAAATGCCCTTGGGTACTCAAGTAAAAAGATGCGCGCCGCGCTACCCACGCTCGTGCAACGAGCCTCGAGCTCCCGGTACTGCGGCAACGCCCATGCCTCCGCCCAATTGCTCGCATCAAGGCGGTATTCTGACGAAAGAACACCTGCAAGGCCCCAACTACAAATGTTGCCGGAATCATCCGACGTAAGGTCATATGAGCCCCCAACAGCATTGTTACGTAACATCCATGGACTCATAAGTAGCACTGTAACGATAACAAAAATAAATGCATGGCGTGGCCTTCGATATACAAACAACAAAAGAAATCCGATGAGCACGACTAAATACACTGGAGCGGGTTTTATATAAAGAGTGGCTACAATAGCTACTACCGCAAGCAAAAGTGAACTTGTACTATTTTGATCAAGATACCGAATAAACGCGAAAACAAACAGCGCTAGAAAAAAAACAAAAACCGTCTCTGGTATCAAAAGAATGTGAATGGTCGCCAGAAATGGCTCAAGCGAAAATAGCAGTGCTGCCCCAAGCGCCAAACGACTCGAAGTAAAGCGGTTGGCAAGCAAGAAAAGTATAAGCGCGGTACCCGCGGCAAGCGCCGCCTGTACTAATGACAACGCTATTGCTCCTACTACCTCGCCACCCGCCCACAAAAATAGCCCGAGCAAAAACGGATAGAGCGGCATAAAACGCGTAGATGCAAACCCCTCTCCTCGAAATATTCCCTCGCCCAGGCCACGATAGAGTGCTGAATCGCTCCAGAAAAGACGATCGGCTCCAAAAAGTAAAACAAAAACAAAAACTGCGGCGATCTTGATAATAAAAACCGCCCAGAAAAAATTGCGCGGTTTTGTCATAAAAGATACAAGCCCGTTCATAGACTACACCTTGGGTGGTGTATTACGCATGCGCACCGACACATAGAGCGAAAGATTGAGTGGCACAAATGACGGTAGAAGAAGTCGCTTCTCGATGGTAAATTGCTTACCCAAAAATCCGAGAATGTAGTTGTGATCTGATGGATGAATATCTTCGGGATCTTCGCCAACAAGTTTGAAAAAACTATCGGTAATAATATTTTTCACTGGAAACGAGATAACAACAAGGCCGCCGGGCTTTACGATACGTGCAATCTCGCGAGCAGCGCGCTCTGACTCGTGGATATCTTCAAGCGTGCTTACAATCACACACGCGTCAAACGACGCATCGGCAAACGGCATAGCCATAATATCGCCTGAAATAAGTTCGACGTTGCTGACCTGATACCAGTCAAGCATGCGCTTGACCGCATCAGTCTCTTTGTGAAGATCAAGCGCGGTAACTTTTTTTGCAATTTTTGAAAGTGTGGGCAAGAAAATACCGCTTCCGTAGCCAATCTCAATAAGATTTTCGAACTGGTATGGTTCGAGAAGTTTATATGTATTTCTAAGACGCTGACGATACACGATACTCGCGACTGGATAGTAGTGATACATAACCGGATCGCCCCAGTTGGTCTGAGTCATCAAGCGCTTTGGCGGGATAATAAGCTTTGGCTTTTTCATTTAGGTAAAAGGATAAGAATAACGCCGGATAAGATAGCGATGATACCCGCTAGGTGGAGCATTGAAATCGTCTCTTTCAAGAAAAAATATGAAAACGTGGTGATTAAAACGAGCCCGACGCCGATAGCTATCGGGTATACGATATTGAGCTGCAATCGCGAAAGCAGAAAAATATAAAGAAAGAAACTCACTCCGTACAGTACAATGCCAGCAAAAAGAAAACCATTTTTGAGCGGCTCAAAAATAATACCGAGTGAGAGCCCTTCGCCTGCTATACGCTTTGCTCCCGTACGCAACATAAGCTGCGCGGAAACCGTAAAGAGGATATCCAACATCAAAAGGGCATAAATCAACGGCGAAGTCATAGGACAAGAATAGCTGAAAATCGCTCTCGCTTCAAGAATAAAAAATCATGACGGAAGCTTGAGCTTTTCTGCTGCCACAAAAATAAACATTCCAAAATATCTGAGTGGTGTGCGTTCGCAGAGTCGGCTCAACCAATCGAGTTGGGGAATCAAAAAAATAATAGCCTTGCGAGTATGTATGACGGTAAAACCGTTATCGAGCAACATGCGTTTGAGTGTCGCTTCTTTTGTAAACCTACGCACCTTGTCATCAAAATAGGTAGCATCACCAAAACCTATTTTGCGCAGCAGTGCGCGCAGACGATCATAAATACGCATCGTATCATTGGCCGACGATACGAGAAGTCGCCCGCCGGGACGCAATACACGATATGCCTCGCGCACAAAACTCTCAGGATGATCGAGATAGTACATCATCTCAGCCCCAATCACTGTATCAAATGATGCGTCGGGAAACGGCAAGTGCTCCGCATCAGCGACTACCGCCTCGATAGAAAGCTTTTTCTTGATTTGGTCTACCATGTTGGGTGAGATATCTGTCGCCACGACGCGGTGACCGCGCTCGAGAAACGCTCGCGACATCTCACCCGTACCCGCGCCAACTTCTAGGATATCGCCCTTGCTATGGGCAAGAAAAAACTCACGCCTGCGACTGACAGCGTATGTGCTTGTGACCGCATCATAGCGAGATGCGGCACTATCAAAGATATGAGCAAATTCCTTGTTGGTGGGCTTAGTCACGATACCTACGCAGAATCATACGCAGGATTTTGAGTCCGTGCCAAAAAGCATTTACTTTTGATTTGCCCGCAAAGCGTGCGCGCTCTACCGCCGGTACTTCTGCAAATTTGAGTCCCGCGCGATGCGCTTTTACTAAAATCTCAGTACAAAATTCGAAGCCATGGGATTCGAGCTTGAGTTTTTTCAAACCGTCACGAGTGACTGCCGTAAAAAGATACAGTGAGTCGGTCACGTTGGTACCATGAATGACGTTGGTCATCCATGTAAACATACGATTACCGAACCAACGGATGATCGTGTCATCTTCGCTGTGACCGCCGACCGCATAACGAGATGCCATCACATACTCATAGCCTCTTCGCACCTTCTCTACGATCGCAGGGATATCACTCGGATTATGAGAGCCATCAGCATCCATCATGATAACGACATCGCCCGTCACAATATCAAATGCTTCAAGAAACGCGCCGCCATATCCCTTGCCCTTTTGCATCACCAATTTGTCTTCAGGACGCAGTGCGGCCTTCGCCTCTTCCCATGTTTTGTCAGTCGAGTGACCATCGATAATGACAATTTCATTTACAATGTCGCGCGGTACTTCACGTATAACCTTGCCAATACAATGCTGTTCGTTACGCGTAGGTATGATGAGACTAACCTTCATATTAGTCATTATTATAAAACGATTTTACCGTTTTTACAACCCTCTCGATATCCTCGTCGGAGAGTTGCGATGATGACGGCAACCAAAGCCCTCGCGCCGCGATACGTTCTGTCGCAGGAAATGATTGTGAACCCCATGCGTCCTGATAAATCTTCTGCGTATGGATTGCTGGGTACACACGACGTGAGCCGATGCCGTGAGATTTCAAATGTGCCGCGAGGCCATCGGGATTGTCGACAAAAACTTCTACAAACCATGGACTCGTATCATCAGTGTTAGTTACGATCATCTCAATTTGTGAGACGTCTTTTAAAAGCTCATGATATTTCTGCCAAATCTCTTTTTTGCGCAGAACACGCGCTGGCAACTTTTTCATCTGCTCGATACCGATAACCGCCTGAATATCGGTAAACTTAAAATTCCACCCCCATTCGTCGTGGATGTCGCTACCGCCACCCGTACGACCAAAATCTTTGAGTCGGCGCAGTTTACCTGCGAGCTCATCGCTATCCGTCACGAGTGCGCCTCCCTGCCCCATACTAATAATCTTAGGAACGCTGAAAGAAAAACTGCCGATCTCGCCAAACGTGCCGAGGTGCTTACCTGCCTGACGCGAACCAAGTGCCTGTGCTGAATCTTCGAGCAAAAATAAATTATACTTACGGCAAAAATCAACGACCTGTTGCATGTCACCTGCGCGACCATTGAACGCCACATACATCATTGCGCGTGTTTTTGGCGTCACTGCGCGAGTGGCAGCATCCAAATCCATACACAATGTTTTTGGATCAACGTCGACAAGTACCGGTTCGATACCGATAAGTTTTGCGGCATTGGGACTGGCGATCATCGTAAAGTCCGGTACCAATACTTCATCACCCGCCTTAAGCCCAAGTGCTAGGAGTGCAAGCGTAAGACTGATAGTGCCATTGGTCGTCATGATACAGTGCTTAGCGCCTACAAAGTCCGCGATCATACCCTCGAGCTCCGAAGTTTTTTTGAACTCCATCGCCCAACCCCCTGATTTCATATATTCAAAAACAGCCGTGGCTTCTTCATCGCCAAACCACGGCTCCATCTGTGGGATATTTTTTTCTATCATTAGATCAATACCTTGTCTTCGACAAAGGGACCGTTTTTTACCTCAATGAGTTCGGCATCTTTAGTGATATGGATGCCATATCCGCCATTGAGTAAAATCAATACATCGCCCTCTTTAATAGAAGTGGTTTTAAATTTCTTATATGCGCGAGCTTCTTTGGCATATAAATCAATGCGTGCCGAACCCTTGCGCACAATAAGACATTCTTGCAACGCCTTGGTTATGCGCTTTTTGGGTGCATGCGCATGTGCCTTAAGATACGTTCCCTTAGGGTGTTTAAGTGTCACCATTTGCAGTGGCTCACTGCCAGGCGTTACCGGCTTTGAGCCTTTCTCGATCTTGGTAATCTTTACTGCAACAAGAGTTTTTTTGTGACGAAATTCCTCCATGAGTCTAGTATACACTACACGAGCGGTAGACGTTTTACATCAAATTTTTTGCCAAGGTGCGCTTCTTGCTCAACAATTTTCATATCGCTCTCAGCCATGATCTTCGCGAGTTCTTTAAATGTCACCTTGGGCTGCCAGTCGAGCACCGTACGCGCCTTGGTTGGGTCACCCAACAACAGATCTACTTCGGCAGGACGAAAATGCACCGGATCGATAGCGATAACGGTCTTACCTGTCGTGCGATCAACGCCGCGCTCCTCGACACCCTCACCTTCCCACACAATCTCCATGCCGTAGTGTTTACCTACCTCTTCAGCAAACTCGCGCACCGTGTGCGTCTCACCTGTCGCCAATACGAAATCATCGGGCTTGTCATGCTGCAAAATTTTCCAAATACCTTCTACATAATCTTTCGAGTACCCCCAGTCACGCTTCGCGTTGAGATTGCCAAGATGCAATACTGGCTGCAAGCCAAGCTTTACGCGCGCAAGTCCTGTAGTAATTTTTCGCGTGACAAAATTGATACCACGGCGCGGTGATTCATGATTGAACAAAATACCGTTCGATGCAAAAAGACCATAACTCTCGCGATAAATACGCGTTGAGTAAAATGCAAATACTTTTGAAAGTCCGTAGGGTGATTGCGGATTGAATGGTGTCGTCTCTTTTTGCGGAGTCTCAAGCACCTTGCCGAACATCTCTGATGAACTCGCCTGATAGTATTTTGTAGGAAGTTTAAGGTCGCGAATTGCCTCCAAGATACGCAAGGGTCCTACACCCGTCACATTTGCCGTGTATTCGGGTACGTCAAAGCTGATGCGCACATGTGATTGGGCGCCAAGATTATAGATCTCGTCAGGTTGAATGTTTGAGATAGTGCGAGCAATATTTGAAGAATCGCTCAAATCAGCATACGCAGTGACAAAATGCGGATACTTGGGATTATCATACAAATGGTCAATACGGTAGGTATTTGGGGTGCTGGCGCGTCTTTGGAGCCCATAGACCTGATAGCCCTTCTCAAGCAAAAATTCGGCCAAATAAGAGCCGTCCTGCCCGGTAACACCTGTAATGAGGGCTTTTTTCATAACTTGATTACTATACCATTATTAATGTTTTTGTGAAGGGTCCTCGACCACCTTTTGAATCTGAGAGACAGCCGCCTCCAAAGAATAACGATCGAGCACAATCTTTCGGCCATGATCTCCTAAACGAGCGCGCAACTCAGTATCACCTACTAGTCGTTCAAGTGCGCTCACCCATTCAGTATCAGTCAACGCAAGAAAACCACTTTCCCCATCATCAACGACATACTTCGCCTCGCCGACACGGGAAGCAACGACGGGAAGTGCTGAAGCCATGTACTCAATAGCTTTAAGAGCGCACTTCGCACGATTAAAATCAGAATCGACGAGCGGCATGACGCCGATATCAAAATAATACTTACCTATCAATGTGCTTGGTGTTTGCGCGTCTTTCCAATCAGCTTCATCTATATAGACAACTTCATACCGAACATCCTTAAAGTAATCTTTGAGAGGTTGATGATTCTCTGAGCCAGCGATGACAAGGCGAAGCGCTGCATTTCTTTCCGCGAGTTTATCGAGGGCGGATTTGAGCACTGTAAAGTTTCCTTGCCGAAAGTGCGCCTTCCCCTGCCCTATCCAACCAATCGTAACAGGAGGCGCGATGCTTTCTGGCTTCTGGTAAATACGTGCATCAATACTTGTTGGTACCAATACAACCTGCTGCACCTTCATATTACGGGCGTAATCAAAAATTTCATGCGAACCCGCAAAAACTATATCAGCCATGCGCATCAGCGCATGCGTCTTATGTAGCGAATGGATCCATTCGGCATCATCAAGATCAAAAATAATCCGTTTGCCAAGCGCCGTACGAGCGACCCAAAGCAAAAAGACGATGTCCCACGGAAAGAGTGATTTATGTATGAAAAGCGTTTTGATTTCGCGCGCGCGAATTCGCTGCCAGAGACGACGAATCATGTGTATGCGCGCGCTCGAAATATCAGTAAATGCGTACGCAATACTATGGATTACTTCTGCGTCAGGCGCAAGTATATCTCGTATCTGCCACACGCGCAGACGAGAAGAAGCAGTATTGCGATCACCCTTAGTTAAAAAGAGAATAGAACTCATGCTCGCATAACTTTTTCTAGTAATCCATGAATACTCTTTGCGCGCGCCTCCCATGTATACTGCCGCGTAGAAAAGCGCGCCGCCTCACCAATACGCGTGGCGAATTTCTTATCTCGCAAAACTTTCAAAGCTGCTTGTGCGAATAACTTACCATTGAGTTCTCGCACGATAATACCATTCTCATTGTCAATTATAATTTCATCGTTTGCTCCGCCGAGTGTCGTAATGATAGGCTTTCCGGCCGCAAGATACTCGTAAAGCTTTGAAGAGATGCTGCCAGGATAGTCGGTCGCCAACGGATTAACCAATATATCAGCAGCGCATAAATATTTTGAAACCTCGACAGGTACTACGCGCCTTATAACCGTATATCGCCCCTCAAGCTCCGCTTTTTTCATTTTTTCGCTTATCATTTTTTCATCGTCAGCGGTGGATCCGACAAAAACCAAGTGTACCTTCTCTCCTCTCAACTCTTGCATCATGCCTACCAAGACATCGATCGAATACCAAAGAAAACTCCCCACATACATGATCACCACAGAACCATCGGGCACACCAACAGGTGCAAGATCAATTGGCGTGCTATACGCCTCGAGTGTGACCGCATTGGTAGGCGCCACCACATAAGGTTTTTTTGAATGATAATACTGTGCAAGTTTTTTCGTTATAAAAACCGCGCCATCACTGGCGCGCACTGCAAAATGCCACAATGGCAACAAAAAACGCCATTCGTAACTTCCATGTACCTCAAAAACAATTTTTTTACCTCCTACCAACCGTGCAAAAAGCGCAGGAAAGACAAGCCAAGGATCGCGAAAATATAACACATCATAATTTGTAGTGCGCACAAGATACCAAAGAGCAGATCGCTTTTTTGGCAAGACATTGAGCGATACTGGGCTATTAATACCTTTATCACGCAAAATCTGGTCTACAGCTCGAGACTCCCCTGCCAACGAAACGACGAGAACACGCACGCTCGGCTCCTGGGCTAAATATTGGGCTGTTTTTAAAATATTGATAGTATGCGCGCGAGAGAGCGCGAGTTTTGTACGAGTGAGATACAGAACGCGGATCATGGAAGTTAAATAATTTTTAGAAAATGCAATCTCTCAAGTACCAAACCCCATGAATAGCTAAGATCAATTGCCGTCATACTCAGAAAAAAAAGTGAGCTTACCATCACAGCAAATATTCGTTCTCGTTTCCCCAAACGCTCAACAAGAAAATAGGCGGCAAACAGAGAAAGAAATAAGTAAGCTGGGTAGCGGTATCGAGTTTCCACATATGTAGGGATAACGACGAGCGGCTGAACAATGGCCAATGCACAAAGAAACCACGCATAGTGAGCCCTTCGTCGCACATAGAGGTATAACCCGGCCACACCTATAATCATGAGTGGTACCGTATATAACTCCGAAAGCACAAGAGAGATAACACGGTCAACTGGCTTTTCTTTTAAATGAAGCCAAAATCCCGACGGCCGTATAAGACTGAAATACATAGCAGTTTTCCGCATCTGTAACTTGATAAACTGGTATGGATTTTGCGTGACAAACTCAAAATATTTTTTCGTACTGATCTTCGAAAGCTCCACCGAGTGATGGGCGTCTCTTTCTTGCTGTATGTACTCGGGTTTATCATATCCACCTGTCGCGTCAGGGTTATTACCAACCCACAACGCAAAGGAACCGGCAGTTGTAGTAAAAAGTGGTTGATGATAGAGAAGCGAGTTTCTCAGCGACCACCCACCGACAAATAAAATAGGCAATGAAAAGAAAAGAAGCATGCTTCTAAATCGTCCCTTCCATGCGCACATGATGCCTATAACCAGCGTTGGCAGAATCATGGTAGGCCTCACCAAAGTGGCCAACGCCCAAAAAAAGCCGGCTATAAATACATTATGCATACTTGCATCACGGAGAACTCTAACTGATGCGTACAAACAAACCGAGAGAATCGCTATCAGGAGAGTTTCCGCAAGGAGCATCCCATTAATCGTCAACAGATCAGGATTCAAAGCAAAAAGAAGTGCTGCGATGAACCCGAATTTTTCGGCAAACCTGTTTTCCCCGAATAAGGCGGTAACCGTTAGCGCGATAAACAATGCCGTGCACACGCGCAACAATGCATGGAAAATCCAAACAACTTCGCGATGGTGCCCAAATACACTATATAAACCCGCGATAAAAAACTCGTACCCAGGCCCTACCCGTATAATCGCGTCATCGTGCAAGGGAGAAGCGCGATACGCTTCATTCTCGATATAACCAAACCCGCGTGCCAAGTTCCAACCTATGCGGTCATATGCACTCGCATCAACGCCGAGCCCGATGCGGTAGTAGAAGGAAAAACCAATGGAGGAAAGGAATACCCCTACTAAAAAAAGAGTTAGCGTAGCTTTCATTTAGGTGTTTACAATTATACTCTTTTGCCCCATTATGTAAAATAATGGATTTATTTTCGGTACACGTATATCGGTATTCGGTTGCGACGATCTACTCGGCAAAAATATTTTTTCGCTCTCTCCTTTTTTGGGGCTTTATGCCATGGATGTCTTTCTGGCTAACAAGGCAACCTTTTACGACAGTAACATTGGAAGGCGCCCGGATAAAATTGCGCTCATCGCGATTGAGCACAAAGTTTGTTGATCTTGCTATGGCAACCGGTTGCCTTATCGACAAACAATACGCACCGCCAGTATGGGACATCCCGCGCAACGCTACCATTATTGACATTGGGGGTCACATTGGCTCATTTACGCTCTCTGCCGCCAAGCAAGCGCCTGAAGGAAAAATCTTTACCTTCGAACCGGAAGCTGATAACTTTGCCCTCCTTACAGAAAATATAACTCTCAACCATATAGACAATATTCACGCTTTCAACCTAGCGGTCTCTGAAAGCAATGACCGAAAAACATTTTATCGCGATCCACTCAATAGTGCCGAAAGTGGTTTCTTTAAAAAAACAGGGACTATGTTTGAAGTCGAGGCAATAACGCTCGCAAAAATTTTTGAAGAAAACAATATAGAAATGTGCCAACTTTTGAAAATCGATTGCGAAGGCAGTGAGTATGAAATTCTTTTCGGACTACCTCTTTCAATACTTTCGCGCATCGAAAAAATCAGCATGGAGGTACACAACCCGGCATATTATGGTATTTCAAACCTAAACCACACGCCACAGAAGCTCATGGAGTATTTACGGAAGCAAGGATTTCATCTTTGGGAGAAAAAAGAAAACAAAATGCATTCATTGGTTTTTGCTGATCGCGGTATCAGTCAAAAAAGTTAAAATAAAAAATAACGGCAATCGCTTTTAACCCGTCCCAAACGCCAATTTTTTTACCTTCAGCGTACGTCCGACCATAATAATTAACCGGAACTTCGCTTACTCGCCACATACGCCCCTTAGCAACACGGCTTACTATTTCAGGCTCTATCCCAAAACGTCGCGATCGAAGCTTGTTGCGTATCGCAAAAACAACCTCTTTCCGAAACGCCTTATACCCTACTTCCATATCACCGATACGTAAACCTGTAAACATATTCGATAGAAGCGTCAAAAAACGATTGCCGATATAATTCCGAAAATAAATAACATTGTTATTTTGACCATGAAAACGGTTACCGAACACAACATCTGCCTTCCCCTCTTGGATGGGCTTGAGAAGCGCTGGGTAATCTTTTGGATCGTATTCAAAATCTGCATCTTGTATGAGCACAATATCCCCTGTCGTCTCCAAAAATCCGCGTTTGAGCGCCGCACCCTTGCCCATATTTTTTTCTAGGAAAATTGTTTTTACATCACTGATTGATTTGAGCACATCACGCGTACCATCAGTCGACCCATCATCGACAAGAATAATTTCTTTTTCTACATCTTCGAGTGGTACGGCAAAAACGCGCGAGACAACCTCGCGCACCGTATTTTTTTCATTGTACACCGGAATAACTATCGAGAGTTTCATACAACCAAATGGGCTTATCTTGTATAACGCCTCTTACCTACCTACTGTTTCCTTGTTTCTTTTTAGCACAAAAGGACTTACTGTGCACGGAGAAATGCGACGATATTCTCTGCGCGTCTGACCCAACTATATTTCTGAACATACGCCTGACCTCTTTGTGCGTGGCGAGCACCCTCTGTGGGATTCGATAAAACTTCTCTGATAACGCGTTCGAATTCTTCCACGCGATACTCTTGAACAAAAAACAACTCCTCATCGCCCGCGATTTCACGAATAGACGCCAAATCGGTCGCGACAACTGGTGTGCCTGATGCCAGATATTCCATGATCTTAATCGGGGAAAAATATGATTGCGCGCGCAGACTATCTGCACGATACGGCGCGATCAACACATCGGCCGCTCGCAAATAACTGGGCACCGCACGATTCGGTACCGCTCGCATCATCCATAGATTATTTTCTTTCTGATCTTCTTTGGTACCCAATACCACAAACAATACGTGTGGCAATGCCTCTGCAAGCGCACGCACCACGTCTGTCCCCTTCCAAGACTGGAGACTGCCCGCATATAAAACAATTGATTGATCTGCGGGCAATCCCAAAGAGGTTCGTACTTCACTTCGCGGTGGCAACCCATCAAAAATTTTGGCATCAAACCCGTTTGGCGCGACAAGTATGCGTTTAGTATCAATGCCGTGGATACGCACAATAACATCTGCTTTTGCCTTATTGGTTGAGATAACCCGGCGCGCACTCCGAAACACCTGACGATACATCAACGAAGATGCCTTATCTAACGAGTGACACTCAAAAAAGAAATTGCCTCGAAATCGTGGGGAAAGAAGGGAAAGGAAAAAAGCGAGTAAGAGATCACGGGTATAAAAAAATGTCTCGGGTGGCGCTTCACGCACGATACGGCGAAATGTTAAAGCTCGAAAGAAACTTTGTGGCCACAGTATGCCCGATGATATTGGCAATTCTTTTATCGAGAGATTATCACTGATGCCATAGCTCACGAGTACTTCCTTTTTCTTGCCGCCCATACTCGCTACCCAGAGAGTAGTATCGGCATGACGCGAAAAGGCCTCAGTCATCTTCATGACCTGGAGGCGGTTTGCGAGCGTTGAAGGATATGTGAGAGATGTAAGATACCAGAGTGTCATCGTTGAAAATGAAGGCTTTTTTGGGTACCATAAGGATACCTTGCTTCGACGTCGCTCGGCCAAAATAAAAACAGGTTTTTATTTTTAAAGCCTCACTTGTCGAAGTAATACTACCATGGATTCGTCAAAAGTTCATTCGCTGGGCTGCAATATCGACGACGATCGCACGCGCGATATTTTGGCGTCTATCACCGCCCTCCCGTCGCTCGCACGACCTGCCGTATGCCTCCCCGACCTTCATCTTAAAGAACGCACGGAAGCCCCCTCTTCGTTTGCGGCCGCCACGCGCGACACCATTGTACCCGAGCTCACTGCGCCATCGGTCGGTTGTGGCATGGGCGCACTCATCACTTCGCTTTCAGTCAAAGATATCGACCATACATTTTTTGAAGCGTTTTTCCACGAACTGCGCGCAAACCTTGGCCCACGCTACGGGCACTTCAAAAATATTCTCTTATGGCTCGGTATCATCGGCCGGCCCCACAAGCCCTATGATCTCACAGAGGAAGAATTCGCAGATATTATAAAACGCGGTGCGGAAGCCGCAGTGGAGCGCTACAACCTTCCCGCAGAATTTCTTGATCGCGTCGAATACCGTGGATCAGTTTTTTCAAAAGAAGAGCGGGAATCACTCAACCTCAAAAATATCTTGCCGCGCATCTCATGGCGTTCGGGCAGACATGACCTTGGCTATGGCTTTAAAGGAAACCATTTTTTGGAAATACAGTACGTCGAGGAAATGATCGACATCAAAACTGCACGCGACTGGGGCCTCAAAGAAGGATCGATCGTCATCATGTACCATGGTGGTGGTGGGGCGGTCTCGTATCACATCGGCCGCTACTTTGGTAATCGCAAAAAAAATACGGCATTTCAAAAATTCGTCCTCTTTTTCTTTAAGGCGCTCTTTCACTTTGGTAACCCTAAAAACTGGAAGTATGCCGCAAAGCGTTTTCGCTATTACTTCCACCCAAAACCTTTCATGGAAATCCCCCTTGGCACGCCTGAGGGTGATCGCCTCTGGCAAGCGACTAAAGCGTCACTCAACTATAGCTACGGCTTTCGTATGGCAATCGCACGACGCCTCATCGACACACTCAATCGCGTATCACCCAAAAAAGGAGTTTCGGCCTCACTCATTGTCGACTCGACTCACAACGCCATTATGAAAGAAAAGGTGGGCAACGAAGAATTGATAGTACACCGCCATACCGCGAACCGGGCATTTCCAGACAAACCCTTGATTGTCTCAGGATTTAATACCACCAACTCCTATATTGCCGTCGGCCTTCCCAATGCCGAAGAACATCTCTTTGCGTCTGATCATGGCGCCGGCATCACTATTAAAAAGATGCAAGACGAGGGTCTCTCGCGCCCTCACCCCAAAAACTTTGTTACCCACATCTACCAAACGCGCTCACCCTTCAAACGTGTAGTAGAACATATCACCAACGAAGGCATCGATTACGTGATGGAAACACTTGAGCGTGAAGGTATCGCGCGGCCCGTCGCCCGCCTCCGCCCACTCGCAGTATTCAAAGGATAATGGCATTTTCTTGCGACACTATTGAACATCCAGAAATTCGCGGCAAACTCGCGCGTATTTCACGCGTCCGTAGCATGGCGCAACCTCCCGTATGTCTTCCCAACATCCACCCCAAAGCTGGTCTTGAGTCTCCTCCTCAATTTGTAGCCGCGACCAAAGATACTATCGTGCCACAACTGACCGCACCCGCTATGAACTGCGGCATGAGCATACTACGCACCACACTCAAAAAAGAAGATTTCTCACCCGAATTTCTCAAAGACTTTGCATCTCGCCTACGTGCGGGCGTGCTACCACGCGAAAGTCGGTGGAAGGGATTTTTGGCATGGCTTGGCACGTACGAGAAACCATCAACCAAATATGATCTCTCGCGTGAAGAACTGCGCCAGTTTTTTCTTGAGGGCGCTCCAGCAGCTGCACGCAAATATAGCATTGCTCCCGAAGAACTTGAGCATATGGAATACGGCGGCAGTATCATCAGCGAATCCGATAGGAAAGATATCGACCTCAATGACATCGTCCCCCGCTCATCATGGACCAATGGCCGCCATGAGATAGGTTATAACTTCGGCGGCAATCACTTTTTGGAACTTCACACGGTAGAAAAAATCGATAAGCCCGAAATAGCATCAGCGTGGAATATCGTGGAGGGTGATATTTTGATGTTTTACCATGGTGGCGGAGGTCACGCGACCTATCACCTCGGCCGCTACTTCGCCAGACGCGCAAAAAATACACCCACAGAAAAATTCGCGCTCTTTTTCTTGAAACTCATGTTCCACTTCGGTACACCCGAAGGTATCAAAGACTTTGGCGCGCGCTGGCATGCGTATTTTTCGGGCACACCATTTCCTGAAACATCGATCAATACGCCTGAGGGAAAGCGTCTCTGGCATTCAATCAAAATTGGGCTCAACTATGGCTATGCATTTCGCCTTGCACTTTTGGCGCGCATCAATGATGCGCTCCCCAAAGGGCAGGCGCACTTTGTGTGGGACGCGGCTCACAACTCAATTATGAAAGAAACTATTGATGGCCAGGATCTTATCGTACACCGGCAAGATGCTATGCGCGTCTTTACCGGCAAACCCGTCATGATCGCAGGTGATGTAGGCACGCTCTCGTGTCTTGCGGTAGGTAAAGACGCGACCAAATCAATATGGTCAGCGACACCTTCGGCTGCCAAAGAAATCAGCAAATATATCAAAGACGGCCGCTCACAGAGATTAACACCTCCGCAATACACCCTCGTCTCCAAGCGCAAAGAAACTGATCTATTAAAAAAAGAACATTATACGAGCGAAGGTTTGCACGCAGTAGTAGAAGAGCTCGCAAAGTCTGATATCATAGAACCAGTAGCTTGGCTGCGGCCTCTGGGTGGTATTAAAGGACATTAAAACGAGCGATGGCGTTGTATTTTTTGAGGGCGTCGGAGCCCACGCGTGGGTTAAGACCGAAAAAAATATAATGCCGAGCGAGTACCTATGGAATCAACAAAAGAACTCCGAGAGCGCCTACAGGGCGCAAAAGTAAATCCTGACGGATGGCAACGACCACCCGGCTATATTCTGTTTCAACGCGGCCCCTCTATCTATATCACCAAACTCTTGGCACCGACCCGCGTCATGCCAAACCACATCACTATCGCGAGTATCGCTGCGGGCCTTATCGGTTGCGCGTTTCTTGTAGCATTTGATTGGCAATACAAGCTTGCGGGCCTCATCTTTCTCTATCTAAACATCATCCTCGACAAAGTTGACGGTGAGCTCGCGCGCCTACGCGACACCCATTCACTCCGCGGTATTTTTTGGGATGAAGTCAATCACCTTGTCATCCCACCACTTTTCTCGCTCTCGCTTGCGCTCGGTATCACCAAGATTTCAATCTTCCTACCTGTGATTTTAGTAACCGCAGGAGCACTGGGCAGCATAGCACTCGCTACAATCCGTGTTATGCATAGTTTAGCGCCACAAATTTATGCTAAAAAATATCTTAAAAACCCCTCATACTTCCCCCTCTCATCACTCGAGACATCTTCGGCCATGAAACGCCCGCACGGCGTACTTCATAATCTCTTGAGCTTTTTCCGCCCACTCCATTACTTCCATGACTTCTTTATCATCATCGCCACTACTGCCACGGCACTCGTACTCGAACAACTCTTTTTTACCGACAGACTCTTTCATCCACTTCTCGCCTATCTTGTTCTTGGTTTTACTGCTCTCTGGATTGTGTTTGCAATCGAGATAGCACTCAAAAAATCCCGTTCGGTTGAACGGGATATCGCGACCATCGCTACTGGTTCACGCGATCAGTAAATAGTTTTACAACTTCTGGTAGCGCATAACGCGCAATCCACGCCTGCTCTTCTTGCCTTATACGCTCTCTGTATGCTGTGTCGCTGAGAAGTACTTTTATTTTTTGCGCAAAAAACTCATCACTACCCGTGATCACAAACTCTTTTATGCCTTCGGGCACAATCTCTTGTACGCCCCCTACATCACTCGCCACTATTGGTACTCCAATGGCCATAGCTTCTAAAAGCACGTGCGGAAAACCCTCTTCTTCTGATGGCATCAAAAACACATCAGCAGCTGCGAAATAGCGCGGGATGACATCTTGGGGTACAGCTCCCACACAGCGGATATTACTGCCGCGTATCTCACTCGCGAGCGGGCCAGAACCCGCCACCACAAATATCACTGACGGATCATCTGTAAAATGTTCGGCAATCGGCTTGATACGATCTGCCCCCTTGCGCTTGGATAAGTGATGTACAAACAATACTACCTTCTGTTCGCTCGTAATACCGAGTGCGGCACGCGCCTCAATACGCTTGGTGCGCCACGGTAGGTAACGCTCAAGATCGATGCCATTTGGCACCACCGCTACACGACTGGCCGCAAGACCATATTCTTTTATATATGCGGCTTTCATGCCTTCGGTACCTACCACCAGAGTTCCCTTGCGCATCGCGCGGCGAAAGAAAAACTCCTCAATCTTCCCGCGTCGGTAAAGCCATGGCATACCGCAATTCCAATAAAAACTTCTGCCGAAAAATGGCGCGAGATTTCCTGCTATAAATGAATAATGCGTCCAGAACTTTCGGTAACCCGAAAGTCTTAAAGCAAACAAAATAGCAAAAAGCTCAAGGACGCGAAATGGCATCCAACGAAAGTATTGCCGATATACATTTGCGAATCCTTCGGGTGTCTCCCCTCGCTCGATAATTAAAAACAAATCAAACTCATACCCAATGCGTTCGAGCATCTCAACTTTGTGGTAAAAATGCGTCGCAATATCGCGACGAAACTCGGGCAAAATATATACCAGTTTTACTTTTTTTTGTTGCATAGTGAAAATGATTCATCGAATACTCGCCAATAGGCATCCTCATCAAAAAATGGCTCTGCGGCATGTTTTGCAATTTGCGCGAGGTGTGCGCGATACTCTGGATCTTTGATAAGGCGTGTCATCGCACCCGCAAGCGCCTCAACATCATTATGTTCGATTATGATACCGGATTCCTCATGCTTGAGTGTGTCGCCCGCGATACCCACATCTGTCGTGATCACGGGACACCCCGCGCCCATTGCCTCAAGTACTGAGAGGCCAAATCCTTCGTACCACGAAGTAGACACGAGGCTGAGAGCGCCTGCCATGAGAGGTGCGGATTGAGACTGCCAACCCAAAAATACCACACGATTACGAATCCCAAGATCAGTGGCTAATCGCTCTAAAAGGGGCCTCTGAGAGCCTTCCCCTACGATTTTGAGGAGTATATCGGGATGCGCTTCCGCAATCTTTTTAAAAGCTCGAATAGCAAAAGAGGTATTTTTTTCATAGGTAAGGCGCGAAAGTATCAAAAAATATCGCTCACTCCCGCTTGCCGCTTCGTATGTCGGACGTTTTGGCTTTACCGGCAAAACAACAATCGGCGCGCGCATAATACCTTGGCGCTCAAAACTTTTTTTGATGCGTTCGCTCACCACGCGTACGCACGAAGCCTTTTTGATCGTGAGGCGAAAAATAAGTTTGCGCAGATTGTTTTTGAAAAATACGCGACCAAACCACGGACTCAAAATATCCGTATGTACCTCGGCGCGCCACGGCACGCCAAATCGTTTTTTAAGAGAGTATCCGATGAGTCCTGTAAACTCGTCCTGTGTTGTGACAAGCCATTCGGTAGGATTTGCAGCAACAATGTCACGTGCCGCCCTGCGTGCCGCTAGAAAAGTACCAAGTCTCGTTTTATATGCAACACCTATCACATGGATATCGGAAGACAATGTTTCATCGCCCCTTACACCCAGTACCAGCACCGTTATATGTCCGAGACGTTTTTGGTATTCAAAAAGACGCGCGCGAAAAGCAGAATCCTTATCAAATACCGATCGATCGGTGCTGATCATGAGTACCTTCATAGTGAGCGTAGGAGAGAATCAAGAGCGTTTAATGTTTTTTCTTTTGTATAAACTGACGCGGTCGCGCGAGCACCCTCACCGAGCTTCAAGCGCAACGCTTTATCAGCACTAAGACGTAAAAGTGCATCGCGCAATGCTTTCTCATTATCAGATGGCACGACCAATGCATTCTCACCATCTTGCACCAACTCTTTATTGCCGCCTGCACTGGTCGTGACCACAGCGAGACCTGCGGCCATCGCCTCTATTACTTGGTGTGAGAAACCTTCGTATCCAGTATTAAGCGCAAATATATCAGCTGCCGCTAAGTATTCGATAAGTTTTTCTTTTGGCAGGACACCGGTAAATCGTATATTGTTTTGCCCTACCGCGCGGACCTTAAGTATATCGCGATCAGGTCCATCACCAATAATAACCAGAGTGACCGGAAGATTTTTTACAGCATCGATAAGTACCGTAAACCCTTTCCATGGTACTAATCTGCCCGCCGAGATAACCACACGCTCATCGGTAAAACCAAGCGCATGACGTGTAGCGACTCTCTCGGGCAATGGCGGCAAAGAAACGCTGTTGGGCACAATGGAAATCTTTTGCCTCGGTACCCCCCACTGCTCCACGATACTTGCCAAATACGCTGATGGCACAATGATTTTTGCTGCATGCACTGCAACGTTTTTTTCAACACGGCGCAATCGCTCTACGGGTGCAGACCATGTGCGAGTTAAAAAATCATCGAGCAGCACATCAACACCATATCGCTGTATACCCTGCTCCCATGCGTAATCGCCCACCATACGTAAAACTAATTTTTTATGAAAAAGTCGCGCTACCCACATCGCCGGCAACCCCGCGCTAACTGGATCAAGGGCTATAATCACATCTGCCCAAAATATATTTCGCGCGATAGCAAAGAAGTACGCCGCATGCCGAACGCCTTTTGGTAGAGCGCGCGTGATAGATGCTACACCAACCTCACCGACATGAGTATCAGCATAAGTAACAACGCGAATATTGTGATTTCGCGCGGGCAATTCTTTTTTTATCATAGCGGCAAAAGTCGCCGGCCCACCAATCTCCGGAGGATAGATGCCTGTCGCACAAAGAATGTTCATGATTTACTTACTGCGATTTTTGAAGAACGCATCAACCTGAGCCCTGAGCTCCGGCCTTAACTCCACCGCCTTGTACGCGTACTCTTTACTCTTATCAAACATACCGAGCTCCGAATAAGTTTGTGCCGCGATCAGGTAAATTTCAACTGAGGGAGCAGTTCCTTTTTGAAGCTCTTCCAATAGTTCTGCGCGGCTCTTTAGATCCGTGATGCGCACCGTTTGTGCCACGATGCGTGCTATCTTTTCTGACTGAAACGACGAGGACATATGATGCGCGATACGGGCGTCTATATACTTCTTGAGCACCGACAATGCCCCTTTGGCATCGTTGCTCGCCACCATAACGGTAAGCGTATCGTAAAACATCTCTGCAGAATGCGGTGCTTTTTCAAAAATGGCGAGAGCAATTTTTCTTGCTTCTTCCGGTTTGCCTATAAAGATATTGAGCTCGGCAAGTCCCATATGAGTCTGTACATAAGTAGGAGCAAGTTCAAGTGCCCGTCTATATGACATCTCTGCTTCTGCGAATGATTTTGCATTCCAGGCAGCATCAAAAGTAAGAGCCTTACCAAGAAAGAGTGGGTATCTTGGATTTTGCGAATGACTCACTTCTTCTAGCCTAAGCTCGGTTATCGCTTTCTGTAACAAAGCAAGCGCCTGAGGACTCGGCCTGTCTGTGGCAGATGTTACGATCTCTATTGCAGATTCACTGATGCGCTCTCGCAATTCTGTCGTAGTAAAAGAATCGTATGCAGCGACCGTATCAAAAGTTGCTATGACTTCATCCACAGGTCTATGCGCAACAAGAGTTTGCATAAAGGTATTAATCCCCCGCGCAGCGAGTATCGGACGCACATTCACGCCGTACACCAGTGCCACTGTGCTGATACTGATCACCAAAAAAATAGCGGGATAATAACTTTGCCGCATCTGCACCTTCGCACGTCCTTCTTTCTCGAGATACCCAGCATGCAAAAATCCATAGAGAAACACTATCGCAATATAGGAAACAATATTATCGAACACAAAAGCATTTTGTATCGCATATGCTATAAACAAACCGCCAAACACAACGCCCTCTGAATACGCTAAATGTTTACGCACAACAAGTAATCGCAACATACAACACGCACTTATCAATAAAGCAACATAAGCGCCAAAACCAACAACGCCGCCGGCTACCAACCATTCAAGAAACATATTGTGAGTGCGATCAAACCATGGCTCATTGCCATAGAGTGCAGGGTCATAAAATTTACCAAAGGGCACAATAAAATTTTCCGGACCCCAACCTAAAAGTGGCCGATCTTTGAAGCCATCAATCGCCATCCCCCAAACAATAATACGAGGATCATTGCTCAAACTATTTATTGAGACCGAAGAAAGTCGAGAAAATAGCTCCACACGTTGCACAATATATGACAAGGGGAAAAATACGATAAGCATCGCCGTTAGCGCACAAAAGACAAGAAGTGCCCCCGCCGCTATACGATATGCTCGATTTTTGTATGCAAAAGCAAGCCCAAACAACGCAACGCCCGCTCCTACGACAAAACCTATGAAAGCTCCCCTGCTCGCAGCAACAAAGAAAGCAAAAATCTGCATCGCCACACCACTACCGTATATCCAACGGAGGGCTTGGGCTCGAACATGCAGCAAAAGAAACACTGAGAAAAATATGGAAAAAATCAGATACCCCGCAAGATAAATCGAATTACCAAATGCTGCGTATGGTCGATACACTCCGACAATATCAAGTACTCCCACAAACTGCAAAAGAGCATGGAGAGCAACAACAATACCTACCGCGACAAATCCGTACAAAGCATACATCCATTCTTGCTTATTACGCAGCACATGCCCCAATACAAAAAATAATGCGAGCAGATGAAGATGGGTCAACAAGCCTTCCATGCGCTCAAGATTTGACCAAAAACTGTGGTACGGGTCAACACCAAAAATTGTGGCGAGTGTTATAACGCCCGTAAAAGCGATAAGCGCAAGTAGCATGGGGCTACGACGAGGACGGTATTGGGGAGCAATCGTGGCGAGTGCAACCCACGCCCCAAATATAATCTCGACGACAACACGAAAGAAAAAATTCTTTCCCGTAATAAATGGGAAATACATACTGCCACTTACGACAAATGGCGTCAAAAGAAGCGCACCGAGACCGATGCGGATAGCCCATACAAGATACTGTTCAGTTCGCTTCATAGAGCTTTAGTATGCCTTATTATGGCCTTTATTTCAACGCAAATATATTCTGCATATACAACGCGATAGTACCCCACGAATAGAAATTTTTTACCATCGCGCGCGCATTTGCAACTACTTTGTCACGCAACTCGTTGTTATCTGCAATGTCTGCAAGACCCTCGACAATACTTTGCGCATCACCTACTTGTACAATAATGCCGGTATCCCGATCTCGCACAAGATCAGGAATACCACCAACCCCCGTTGCCACCACTGGTACTCCTGCGGCCATCGCTTCAAGAAATGAAATGCCAAGTCCCTCGGAAAGTGAGGGGCGCGCGAAAACGTGCGCCGTATGAAAATACGGCACAATGTCTCGCGGCGCTACTGCTCCTACAAATATAACGCGATCAGCGACACTCTCGTTTTTCGCAAGAGCTTCAAGTTTCGAACGCTCACCACCCTCGCCCACCAACAGCAATTTCGCATGAGTATGGGTACGCAGAAAAATTGCAAAAGCACGGATCAAATCATCGAGCCCATTTTTGACGACAAGGCGCGATACCGAAAGTACAACGGTATCGCCGTCACCAATGCCGTGCTTTGCGCGAACGGCACGTATGGCGTCTTCGTCACGTTTACTGAAAAAATCTACATCAACCCCATTTGGCACAAGATGAATATCTTTTCCTCCCGCATCAGTTGCAAGACCTATCAAATATTTACTGATAGCTGTAATCTGATTTGCTCGCCGTAGGGCATACTTCCAAAAAAGCCAAATGAGCCCGCCGCGCCCTTTCTGTAAATACTCTGGTGCGTCACCTTCCTGAAGTGTGAGTACAAACCGAATACGCGGCATAAGCGTTTTAACAAACAGAGCGGCAATGGTTCCTTGAGACACCATCATGCCCCACAGGGCAGCGTTGGGCTCTTTGCGCGCGCGGTGCAGAGCCACAAGCCCCCCTAAGAGTGGCAGGAGCCACTTGTCGAGAGATGTGCCAAGGCCGACACGCCGCACCTCAATATTGCCCGCACGCTCAAAGCGTGGTGTGCGGCGAGAAAAACGCGAGGTCACAATTAAAAAACGCAGATCGGTACTGCGCTTGGCGATCTCGTAGATAGCAAGTTCCGCCCCCCCGATGTACGGTAAATATGCTGTCGTACAAACGATAATCAATGGCGATTGCCCGTCTAACATTGTTGGCTTATTATAAAATAAATGGCTCATATCAGCAATCAAGAAAAAAAGCGTCTTTTGTTTGTCTCCACAAAGTCTGTATGGGGCGGCGCGCAAAAATATATCATCGATCTTATTGATTATCTACCGCGCGATCGATTTGATATCATGCTCGCCGCAGGTGGATCGGGACCACTGCGCGTCAAAGCTATGGAGCATGGCATTCCATTCTATGAGATTGGGGACTTGGAGCGCAACGTGAATCCTCTCAAAGATTTTTTTGCGTTTTTCCATCTCATCAAACTTTTTCGCCGACTCAAACCGGATGTCGTACACCTCAATAGTTCCAAAGTGAGCGCTCTGGGTGCATTCGCGGCACGCGTAGCGGGAATCCCAACCATTGTTTCAAGCACGCATGGCTGGCCGTTTATGGAAGAACGCCCCGTATGGCAAAAAAAGTCACTAAAGATCTTGGTGAAGATTGGTGCATTCTTTCAAGATAGCATTATCTGTGTGTCTGATTTTGATCATGCGATCGGTCTTCATGAACGCATAGCACCCGCGCATAAGCTCATACCGGTCCACAATGGCATCGATGTAAAAAAGCATGTATTCCTCGAGCGCCAAAAGGCGCGCGATGTTTTGATTGCGAAAGCGGGACTTCATATCAAACCCTCCTTTGTTGTAGGCACTATCGCCGAATATACAAAGAACAAAGGACTCATCTACATCTTGGAGGCCGCAGCGCATATCACTAAAGTAGACCCCCATGCGGTTTTCTTTCTCATCGGGTGGGGTGAAGAAAAACAGTCTTTAGAAAACGAAATTATGCGCCGCCATATCACGGGAAATGTTTTTTTAATCGACTATCTTCCCGAGGCGTTTACGTATCTCAAAGCACTCGATATTTTTGTCCTCCCCTCTATTAAAGAAGGATTTGCCTATACACTCCTTGAGGCGTCGCTCGCGGAACTTCCCGTGATTGCTACGCGCGTGGGAGGTAACCCTGAAATTGTCGAACATATGAAAACAGGCATATTAGTCAATCCCCGCTCACCCGAAGAGATCATTAACGCCATCTCGCATCTCTTGCGTGATGCTGACGACCGTAAAAATCTTGGCTTTGAGGCCCGCAAAAAGGTTGTTCGCGACTTCTCCATCCAAACAATGGTGACACTTACGGCTGGGGTCTACGAACGCGGACGGCAAAAGTAAACACGCCTCCGAGCAGCAATCCCGCGACAATACTTGCGAGAAGCCATCGCATCTCTTGTGCGACAGGAATTGATGATGGATGTAACACAAGCGCTTGGCTTGTCTTTTTTGCCTGAACATCCGCTACCAGAGTGGTAGTAGCAACAGCGGGAACCGGCACTGCTGCAGATTTGGGAATACTTAATCCCTTCGTGCTCTCTGCTATCGATTTTGGTTTTGGTTTTTTTACATCACCCAAAGCGCCGGGTGTTCTCTCTCCCATCGTGATCACACCATCCTTGCGGCTTGCCGACAATCCCGCGGGTATACTGCCCGTATAGGCAAAGCGATCAGCTTCTTTGCCATCTTGATACCGAAGCACCAGAGGTGAAGTAGCTACAAGCTTTGTGGTACTGTTGGCAAAAACCGCGAACCCACCCGCAGCAATACGTGTACCCGGAGGAAAAATAAACCGCGCACCTGCCGCATCTTCTAGGTACCACTTTCCTATATCAACGGGTAACGATGCGGCATTGGAAAGCTCAACCCACCCATCAACCCCTGGTACTACTTCGCTCATCAACACCGTGTTGTCTCCAACTTTTACAAGACAATCATCTTGCAACATCTCTTGACCCTGCGTCACTATGAGCGTTGCTGTATACACGCCTGGGTATGCATAGGTGTGAGCTACATTTTTGCCATCGGCAAAATTGCCATCACCAAAATTCCATACATACCGCACGAGCTGGCTCTCGAGCAACTGGTCTTCGGCATCAAGCGAACGGCCAGTAAAAAGCACTTCCGCGCCTGCAATACTTGTTTTATCGGATCCCGCAAAGGCCCGAATTTTTGGCGTAAAAGTAGGACCCGACGAAACGCTGCCACCTCCCTCGGCACTATCAGGAACACTTTGCTCTTGCGACACAGTATCATTGTCCGCCTCGGCATCTCCTGTTTGCCATACAGATAGAGTATGCGAATCGCCCGTACGCCGCAGCACCACACCCTCTTCTTCCATATTAATCGCGATAAACTCGCCCTTTATCCATAATCCAGCCTCATCGGCACTCGTCTCCCACGTCTCGCCTGACCTTCCGTACTGTACAAAATCAACGAGCGTAGATGCGTCATGTTGAGTACCCGAAAAAAGGGCTATCGATCCTGATGTGTTGCCCATATTTGCCGCGGGAGTTTGATGATACAACGCCGTCGAGGAATTACTGCCGGACTGTCGTAAAAATACTTTCACCGATGCGCCAGCTTCGAGTGAAAACAAAGGAAAGGTAAAATACCCAATACCGTCGGGATAGAGTTGCCAACCAGCTAAATTTTTCGCCTCTGCACCCTCATTTTTGATGACAACATATTCACCACCCGTGTCAGCTCCAGCGGGATTAAAAAGAACTTCTGTGATATGGACATCAGATGCGAAAACTTTGTACGGAATCAATAAAAATATTGTGAGTAAAAATATTTTCTTCATCCTTGGAAACGCAGCTTGAGTACGCGCCAAAAACACTCGATCATGATACCAATATTAAACTTTGAAACTCCCTCTTTGCGCTCACGAAATATAATCGGTACCTCTACCACTGAAAATCCAGCTCTGTGAACATGCCACAGCGTTTCAATCATAAAATTATAGCCAACAGATCCAACTCTATCGAATGGCACTGTATCAATAACCTTTTTTCGAAAACACCGAAACCCGCCCGTGAGATCACGATACGGCAATCCTAAAACTGTGCGTGCATAAAAATTACCAAAACGACTAACGAGTCGGCGCGAAAGCTCCCAATTTTCAATCTGACCGCCTTGTACATAGCGCGAACCAATAACAACATCGGCGCTCTGCCCTGCTTCAAGAAGTCGTGGGATTGAGGCAGGATCATGCGAAAGATCCGCATCCATTTGAATAATAAAATCGGGACTCTCTTTATTCACAATATCTCGGAACGCCTCAATGTATGCTCTCCCCAACCCACGCTCTCCGGTGCGCCGCATAACGCGCACAGGATAGCGCCCCGCAAGAACCTCGACTGCATCAGCCGTGCCATCAGGAGAGCTGTCATCAGCTACTACAAGCGAAAGCTCGGGAATACCGAGCTTGAAAATCGCCTCTACCAGCGGCGTGATATTGTTGCGTTCATTATAGGTCGGAGTGACCACGACCACACGACTCATACAATAAGATCAGAAACTATCAATTATTTTCTGTATCGCTTCCCGATCACTAGGACTTGCCGTCTGAGCTCGCCGCAACACCTCTTTTGCTTTCTCAGTATTTTTCACTATATTTCTATAAAAATCAGAGTACTGACCGTATAGATACAGATAGTGAGAATCGATACTAATAGCTTTTTCAAAATTTTTGATAGCTTTCGTCTGGTCACCAAGATAGGTTCCGTAGACCACGCCGAGATTACCATACGCTACCGATCTACCGGCATCAATGACTGTGGCTCGCTCCCAAGCATCCCGAGCTCCTTCGTAGTCACCCGCTTCTTTGCGATTAATACCGAGATCAACCCATGCTTCATAATATCCAGGGTTTTTTCTCAAATCTTCAGTTAACTGAGCTACTTTGGCTTCGATTGCCTTTTTCTGATCTTCAGTCAAATGTGCATTAGTGAAAACCAATGGGCGATCAAGCTCTGCGAGCGAGGGCTGGGGAGGAAGAATAGTTATCGTAGGTCCATTATCGGTTGTGGTGGCGCCGCCGTTGATACCGCCAGTGCCATTTGGGACAACGCTACCTGGCAATGTCCGCACATCTTGATATACATACCAACCTGCGCCACCCAAGACAACAAGAGCTACAACGAGAGATATGATAGTACGAGTCTGCATAGTCATATTATTCTAACGATTCGAAAGGAAAAATTCAACACAAAACAAAACCACCCCGCAACTGCGGGGTGGTTTTGCGAGTCCCTAGTAGCTTCGCTACTAGGCACAAGTGACTCAATTAGTCAGTGAACGAGCGTGGCTGGAAGTTCTGACCTACCGATGGGAAGCCGGGTATACCATAACCGTTCGTCCAGTCGGCAAGCTCGTTCATAGCGGCTGTACCAACTGACGGAGGCGTCGTGGTGCTAAACGACGTCCAGATGAAGTTGTCAGTCGTTGAAGCGGCAACTGATGATACAGAGCCACCTGTCGATTGGCTACCCTCAAGGTCGTACACCTGAGCTATCAAGTCTTCGAGACCTGGGTAAGCTGAATCTGCGCGCAAGGTAAAGCTGATGCTTTCCGTGTTTGCAGAAGTCAAACCGGTCACTGAGTTTGCGCGGATGCTAAAGATCTTATAACCGCCAGCTGGGATGATGCGATCGGTTGCCGTGTCATCGAAGGTGATGCGGAGATAGTCTCCATTGCCACCAAGGATACCTGCGTTCTGAGCAGTCGAGTTGAGTGCGCCTGATGGGCCGAATACTTGGAATCCGGTTACCGTTGCACCAACTGTTGCTACGTTGAATGAGAGACCACGGAGACCGATTGCGCGGCCTGAGCCGGCAGCGATCCTGATTTGCATCAAGTCAGCGTCTTGTACAAGCTTCACGCCTGCTGGAGTTACGTCAGTGATTGTAGGTACTGAGCGGAAGATGCGAACACCGTTGGTCGTCTGATCTGCAGACGTACCTGAGATGTTTGTTCCTGACTCAGCGCCAACTGCATAGTTACCATCGCTGGTACCATTGCTATCACCATCGTAGTTAACGATGATAAAGCCACCGATCATAGTGTCAGCTGCATTAGCGTCAATGGCGCTAAAGCTTGCCTTTGCAGTCACCGTCCTGAATTCACCGCGAGGAATCGTAAGGTTGAGACCATTTGCGTTTCCTACGTGTGATGATGATGTTGCATAGTCAGCAAACGGACCTGAGCTCTGGAAGATTGCCTCACCGATCTGACCCGCTGAGGTTTCCCAAAGAGTGATCTTCTGGTTCTGCAAGCTTGCAGGAGTGTTTGATGCAGTACCGCCGAGTGCGAAGTTCATACGAACCAGCCTGATATCCTCAACGTTGCTTGCCTCAACTTGCCATGCACCAACCGGAATCTCGGTCGCGCCAGCCTGTACCGCCTTGTAAAGAACTGAGCTGTCTGCCGTCACTGTGTATGAACCGCCAGTTGATACCGTGTGGTGTGGACCACTAGCGTCAACGAAGGTTTCAGTGATCGTCTGACCGCTGTCCTTACCCGTTACACCTGTGTAGTCTGTGTTCTGACCATCATCGATACCCCACATAAGGGTCCCTGTTGCGCCCGTACGAACATCACACTTCATTGAGAGGGTCGTGACCGAACCCTTTGCAAGGATAAGGCCCGTGCCATCAAACGTAAGTGAAGTCGACGAAGCGGTGTCAGAAGTCGTTGGGTTAAGTTTGTTGTTTGAGTTTGCAGAAGTGCTGCCATTGTAAAGCTGACAGTTCTGTACGTCAGTGCGAGTACCGCTCGTGTTAAAGAAGAGCGGGATCGTGCTGATGCGAAGATCCTCACCTGATTGACCTGCGTCAAATACGTAGCGAGAAAGCTCAACTTGGTTACCCGGAACGATGGTGCGCGCAGTCGGGAGTGATGAAACACTCACGGTGAGCGAGCCAGCCTTCACAGTCTGGAGTGAACCAGTGATCGCTGAGTTCGGGGTCGGAGTAACTGTATTGTTGGTGTTCTGACCCTTTACCGTTACCCAGTAGCTAGTGCTGCCAGGAGTGGTTGACGCCTGAACGGTGTCATTGGTGTCGAAGTCAGTACCAAGCTTACCAACAAGCTTCACATTGGTGATACCAATTGGGAAGGTGATGGTGTCGGTGAAGGTGATTGAACCTGCATCGTCTGTTCCACTACCATCTTTTGGCCCTGCAAGAACCTTACCCTTGTCGTCGACAAGCGTGAGGTTGGTGAGGTCTGCGATAGTTGCACTGGTACCACTCGATTCATTGATATCGAGATCAAACTTGATTTGCTGTACCGATACTGCTTCACCCTTTACATCAACTGAGAGACCTGCAATTGGCTGGTTGAGAGTGTTTTCTGCAATATTTCCTGCAGGTACACCGCTCGTCCAGTTACTGACAGTCATCTTACCAGCATCAATCGTTACGACTGATGCTTCGTAGTAATTGTCATCTGCGTTGTTGAAGTTTGAAGAGTCTACTGTAGCCGCACTGCTCGCGAACGGAGGAATGATGCCATAGCGTTCTGCACCCGAGATCCACTCTACAACGTGAATATCTGAGCGCTTCGCAATGTCAAAGTCAACTTTGCGAGCTGCGCCACCAACGAGATCACCGCGGATGGTGAAATCCTTTGCCGTACCTTCTGAGAGGGCGATGCCGCCTGCTGGGAAGGTAGTGACGTAGTACTTACCATCAGAGCTTAGCATTGCATCGTAGGTTACATCATCAACCACAGTCTTGAGGTTGGCAAGGTCGCCTGATGAAGCTGATTCACTCTGGTACCAACGGATTGACTTGACACGAACATCTTCTGTGCCAGCCGTGATCTTGATTGATGAGAAGTTGTAACCGGTGGTTCCTACTTCCTTGGTCTGGGCTGCGCCAGGATCAAGTGAACCACGGCTCATGGAGACATTTCCGATAGTAAGAGACGAGTTCATGGTGTGAACTGCTCCTTCGATCGGATAGCTCGCGTTTACAACTGCTGAGGTGTTAACACCTACTACTGCGATGCTAGCTACGTTGCCTGCGTCGTCAGAGAGGGTTTCATCCATATTTGCAGCAACCGACATCCAGCGAGTCTGGCCAGCCTTTACCGTAAATGATCCGGTCAAAACTGCCTGACGAGCTGAGTTAAAGGTCTTTGCATCGCCGAGCTGTACACCATTTTCGTCAACAAGCACAACGCCATCGAATGGATCGGTGTCAGTTGGGCCATTGAGCTGAACGGTTACAGAGCTTACTACGACATCACCATCGGCCGAAGCGGTAAAGCTTACGTTGGTGAATGGTACGCGTGCAGCGTTTACTGGAGCAAGACCGTTAACCGGCTGGCTTGATGTCTTAAAGACCGAAAGTCCTGAACCTCCCGGTACTGCCGGAGGAGGTGTGCCTGATGGAGGAGGTGTTACACCGCCTGACATCGCGTTGTAAGCTGCGCGTGACTTGAGGCCGAAGTAACCGGCTGCTGGGGCGATGCCGTTTGCCGCCTGCCACTTCATAACTGCTGCCTTGGTCAAATTGCCAAAGTTTACAGTTTCGTTGCCGGGTGAACCAGCGCCTGTTGAGGCAATCTGGTGTCCAGCGCCATTAAGATATTTCTGCAAGCAGCGAACATCTTCACCTGATGAAGCTCCGCCAGCGCCTGGTGCAGAAAGGTCGCGGGTGAATCCGCAACTACCTACTGTGCCAGTGCCTGTGCCGGTTCCACCAGTTGGAGTGCCGCCTGAGAGTGAGGTGCGAACATTGTTAACCGTGGCGGTATCTGCTCCAAACGATTGGAGAAGACCGATAATGTTATCGATCTGAGATTGGGTCAATGCTGCTGAAGCAGCAAGAGGAGCACCAATCAACCACGTTACAGTCGCCACACTCACGAAAACTGAGAGGGCTTTCCTCCCTGTTTTATTGAATTTATTCATGTGGTTTCTTACTTTTGATAATGTAATGCCCAATGTCACCTAGTTCCTCGACCAAAGGAACATGACTTCGAGCTTCCGTTGTCCGTAATTTTTGATAATAGGGCTCTTTGACTACCCAGCCCCACCTCTATGTCTACGAAAGACACAGAGGTGGAGCTGGGACCAGCGAGGCGAACCCAAGCGGCCTGCCGATATTGTAAGCAAGTGTAATACTGATATTTCGGAATATTCCGAATCTCTCGATATAAGTTTTCAAAGGTCCGTCAGTCAGGAAATAACTATCGTTTCACCCTGAAACTTGCCAAAGGGTACTCGAGCAAGTTTCAGAGAAAAACCTCTAAACGCCTTCAAAGAAGCCAAAAAATGGCCCCTCTCGAAATGACTCAATCAACCAAGAACATCACTAACATCTAGTATACGGTAGGCCCGAGAACTCATACAATTGGAAACATTGTGGATAAGAGCAAAATAAGCTCAGATCGAGAGTCGCAACCTATGCAAAGAGTATAGGTTTTTGGCGGCTCAATGTCAAGAAAAATGAGCCTAAAAAGTTTAAACGATCGGAAGACGTTTTTTGTTACGAAAAATAAAGGATTTCTATCGGACATATTGGACATATTTTTGATGTCCAATAGAAATCGCTTGCTGGCTAACGATTTTGAGATTATCGATTTTCAGCAAAATATCGGCGCCATCTGCGCTCACCCTCGCTCCGGATACTGCCTAGCATTACAAGATCGCCCAAATCTCGCTGTATAGTTTTGTCGCTAATTTTACCCTCAAAATAAGCGACAATATCGCCGATACTAATACCCCTCGTAGCCGATGCTACATGTTCCAAAATCTTTTTTTGACGACTTGATATTTGCGATGATTCTTTGTGTGCGATAGTTCTCTCTTTCTTTTCTTTGGCGACAAGTTCATGCGGCTGCTCTTTTGGTATATCTTGTGGAATTGATTTTGGCTCGATAAGTGTCGCCTCCCCTCCTCGGAAAATTCCAGACTCGATGTGACGATACTCACGTATGAGAACTTCGAAATTGACACGAGATATATATGAGATTGACGAGGCGAGCTCCAAGAGCCTTATGAGTTCAGCAAAAAGCATCGCCATCGATTTTGAACGCGCTTCTTCTTCTGGTATCGAGAGAAGTTCGGGGTTTTTGAGCGCCGTCTGTGAGAGATCGAGTGATGTACGGCGTAGCGCCCACTTGAGCGGCTCCTCGTCAGCCATACGGTCGGTCACCCGATAGAGAGCGGCGGTCAGGCGTTCGAGCGGCTTGGTATCCATGCCGTCATACTATGAACAAACAACCCCTCCGGTCAAGGGAGGGGTTGTAGGCTTCTTTTTTTTATTTTATCTATTGCGCAGCGAGTGCCTGGTCAATCATTGCTTTGACTGATTGGTACGGGAGAGCACCATTGATAGGTACTGACTTGCCATCCTTGGTGATGATCAAGCTATACGGAGTACCCTGCGCGCCAGCTGCGGCCGCGTCTTGCATCTGATCAGAGATCTTTTGCGCAAACTCGCCGCTCTCAAGACATGCCTCGAACGCGCCTCTGTCCAGACCCAAATCTTGAGCTATCTTTGGGAGCTGAGCCAAATCGAGACCGTTGTTTGCTGGCGTGATCTCGAAGATCTTATCGACATAGCGCCAAAAGGCATCATTACCGCCAAGCTTTGCCGCACATTCGGAAGCTTCTGCCTCGCGGCGTGCCTTAGGATGAATTTGCTCGAGCGGGAGATGGCGATAGACCCATGCTACGCGACCATCGTTACCATATTCATCCATGACCTGAAGCATAGTCTGGTGAAAATTCTTGCAAAATGGGCATTCGAGATCAGAAAATTCGACTATTTTTACAGGAGCATCAGGATTGCCACGAAGATGATCCTCGCTACTAATTTCTTTTGCGGTCAAAGCACCGCCTACTACTGCTGCGCCTGGGTTTTGGTCGCCAGTGGGAACGGGAGCAGGACCTTGGCTGTAGATAGCAAAGGCGACAAGCGCTCCTGCCGCCACAATTGCAAAAGGTACCGTAAGACTCTGCTGCCCTGAGCCTCCTGATGACGGAGTAGTTTCTTGTGTATCCATATGGGCATAGTATAAAAGCCCTACGCAAAAAGGCAACCTTGTGCACCTAGCCTCTGCGTGCCAAAAAAACAGCGCCGAGAGTTGAGATGGGAACGGCAAAAATAAGACCGATACTACTTGCCACCACTCGTACAACTTCTGTCGCAAAAATTTCTTTATTGAGAAGCAAGAATGGCGCTGATGGTGCTATATATACCAAGAGCAAAAAAGGTAGCGCGGTACCCGCGTACGCGAGTGCCAATGTATTGACGAGCGCCGAGACGTGTGTGCGCCCGACGGTCATTGCCCTCTGGTAAAGCTCTCGACGACCAAGATGTGGATTGGCACCCGCAATCTCCATAACCGCCGAAGCCTGCGTTGAAGTAATGTCATCGAGTACGCCAAGTGTACCGATAATAATAGCAGCAAGCAGCAAGCTGGCAAAATCAATCCTTCCACCCGTATCAAGATTCAAATACATACTCTCGTCGGCATAAAACCCGGTGAGCATCGCAAGGTCAATACCCCACGCAGCGATACCGATCGTTATCGCGATAGCACCTGCGATGCCTAAAAGAGCAGCGGCTGTTCTTTTGCCAATACCGTGTGTTATGAGCAATGCGGCGGCACTTGCTATAAATGCATACAGCCCCGCCCACCATGCGACCGCCTCACCCGCCGCAAGGCGCGGAAAGAGTAAAAATATCAAAATGCCAAGTGTTGCCGCAAGCCCCGCGAGCGAGCGGAGACCCTCCCAACCACCAAAAATAATGACAACGGCAGCAAAAAAAGCTACGAGAACAACGATACCATACGTACGGTCGGGTTCTTGGATGTCAAAAACCTCGCGACCGTCAGTACCAACCAAATAGGAGACAAAAAGACGGTCGCCTACCTCGAGCGGCACGTAGTCATTTGAAAGCGTAATGCGTTCACCTTGGCGAGGGCCCTCAAGAAGCTCTACTGTGAGATCTTGTATAGCTACCTCAATGGTTGTGCCCTCAAGTGCCTCACGGCGCTCACGCTCAACCTCCACCACGCGCGCCCTCCAAATGCCAGCCGTATGTTCTTGAAGCTCTTGGGCATAGAGCGGCATTGCTGCAGCTATGAACACTAACGTGGCAAACACCATTTGATATATACGCATACTTTTACTATACCGCCTTTTTGGCGCAAATATTGCAGAGTCCATAAAACTCAAGCGCGTGGCGCTCAATCTTTGAAAAGTGATCAGACTGACGCAATACCGCAGCAGCCATCTCGTCTGCGTTGCATTTATGAATGTCCTCCGAACGACCACAGGAAATACAAATCAAATGATGATGATCGTCATCTCGCAAAATCTCATAGTGGGCATGAGTATGGCCAAAATCGACTCGACGTATGATACGAGCACCTTCAAGTATTTTAAGCATGCGATAAACCGTCGCTTGATCGATATCGGGTACGCCCTCGACAATCGCCCGAGGACTCTCGGGCCGTTTTGAACGCGCAAGAAGACGCAATACCGCCATGCGGGGCTTGGTAGCTTTGAGTCCTTCCTTACGCAACCTACCTTTAAAATCGAGCATGGATACCTTTTTGTTCATATATCTATCCTACAGTAAATGCGAATTACTTGCAAATAAATTGACATACACATATTTTGCCATTAATATAAATGCAATATTTTTGCATTTATATTGTTGCCTGGCGTAAGCTATCGGTTTTCGCGAGGCAAGAATATTTGTTCTTTAGCTGCGCGGTAATGCCTCGGCCGCGCCTAAAAGAAAAGAGGATTCGATATGGAGATTCGTAAGGATGGACCGACGGGATGCGCCGGCTGCCCGTGCGACTGCACCGGCTGCGTCTTCGCGCTCACGCCGGAGCGCACCACGCTCGGCATCAGCGAGACGATCCTCGACGAAGAGAGCTACGGCTGCCGCTTCGGCGGCGAGCTCGTGCGCCTCGAGGATGACGCCGTGGGACTCTTGCGTGAGCAGGACTTCCACGCGCTCACGCCCGCCGGCCTCGCCTTCATGCAGAAGGTGCACAATCCCCTCCTCGACCTCATCGGGCCGCAGTAAGCGGCTCACAGACCAAAACCGGCGCGAGCGAACGCGCTCGCGCCGGCATTTTCATAAAAATTTATGGATACGCTTATATATCTACTTATCTCGCTTCTTGCTGTATCTGGAATCGGCGCTCTTTGGAGCACCTTTCTACATGATACGCCTGCCGCAAAAGCAAAAATTAAAAAGCTTTATTTCGTGGGTAGCGCACTCACCTGCCGACTATGTAGCATCTTTTGGTTTAGTTTCTTTTTTCTTCTTGTCTTCAACCCATGGGGAGATACCCACATCCCCCTAAAGTTTCCGCTGCCGAGCATGCTCGCATATCTCATGGACTTCTTTGTGTTGTGGATGGCATTTGGCGCACTCGCCATGCTAATGCGTTTTCTCACCCAAGAACTTTTCTCGATAGGTACATACCTTGAGAGAATCTTGCACGATAAAATTCACCCACACTAAACGCGCTCGAGCACAAAAAGCGACTCAATATGAGGCGTGCGAGGGAAAAAATTAAAGAGCTCTGCATGCGTGATACGGTATTTTTCTTTGAGCAAAGCTATATCGTGCGCTTGTGTCGCCGGATTACATGAAAGATACAAAATTTTTGGTGGCAAAACCTCAAGAATGCGCCCGATGACTTTGGGATGCACACCCGCGCGCGGCGGATCCATGATGAGCACGTGCGTACCATCTATGAGTTCACGCGCCTTGCGGTCTGATAAATGCACCGCATTGGCATCGCCAATCCCCTCCTGTAACAGCGCGAATGACGCATCATCAAGCTCTACGGCAGTAAGACTTTTTACTTTATCAGCAAGTGAAAGACCGATGACACCAACGCCCGAGAAAAAATCGAGTACACGATCACCCTGACCCACAAACTCGCGCATACGCGAGAGTGCTAGTTCAAATACTGGTGGGTTGATCTGAAAATAGCTCAAAATGGTCATTGGAAACGCTTTGCCTAAGATTTGTTCGTATATCTTCTCCTCACCTGCGTGTACCAACAGCCCCTCGGGGCGTGATGCGGGCGCTTCCGGTGGTGAATAAAAAACAGAGACGCCTTTGATGATACTGCCGAGTAATTCTTTTACGGGAGGTACGGCAACCGCCTCATCTTGCACAAATAATCCCACGAGCACCTCGCCTGCACGATTCGCACGCAAAATGAGTGACTTGGCACCACTCGGTGGAACCTTGTGTGTATTGAGAAAACTTACGATATGCTCAAGCGCGTCATTGATTTCTTTTTGAGCAAGCATGCAACGCGGCGCAGGCAAGAGTTTACGCGTATGACGCGCGTGAAATGCGCCTGAGATCTTGCCACCAACATTTGCGAGCGTGAACTCCATTTTATTGCGATATCCCTCGGTGACTCCGTCTGTCGTTATATCGAGATTTGGCAACTCGATACCGATGCCTGCAAAAAGCTCTTGCGCTAATTTTTTCTTCCAAAAAAGCTCTTGGTCGTAGGTCAAAACCTGCCACGCAGAACACGAAAGATAATGATCTTCCCGCGGCGCTTGTCGATGCGGTGACGGCTCAACAATACGTAAAAGCTTGCCGATGCGCTCACCTTTTTTGCGCCCTATGATCTCAACTTCCACCGTCTCGCCTGGCAACGCACCAAAAACATGGATAACCTTGTCATTTGCAGCGCCCACACCTGCGCCGTCGAAGCTAAAAGAATGTATAGGTAAAATTATCTGCTCACCATTTTGCATAAAAAGAATTAGCGTTTTACTTTCAATTCAGTATAGCCAAGGTACTTGAGCTTGAGCTTCCGTATCGTCTCTCCTAACTCCTTCGCTGTCCTCGATTTTGAGTATGCAGGATGGTATTTCTTAAGACGTATTGCAAGAGCTTTTTCGTCACCGCTCTTACAGCCTAAGAAAAGCGCTTTCGCCATAAGCATCTTCAATTCCCTTTCGTATCGTATTCTGCCCGGATTTTTACGAAAAGAAGGAAGACTTGTTGCTACTTCAAGAAAAGATATGCGATATGTACTTCCAAAAACTTTCTTAAAAATCCACGCACTTCTTTCTTTATGTCCCCTAGTTGTAATGACAAGAATGTTTTTCCAGTTTGGATGTTTTTTAACAATGTGCTTTGAAAAATAAGCATTGCCAATGGTATCGCGTGATTTACGCTCAATAAAAAGCATATTTGGCGTGATCCCATGTTTTTGCAAATATGCAGCCATGACATCAGCTTCACGGTATTGGGGGACAAAACTCGTCCACGTGCTGTACCCTCCGCTTACAATAATCGGTATACCATAAAAAACTTTTTTTACTTTTAAAAAAGCGGCGAGGCGTTCTTTTGTATATAAAACAGGCCTGGAGGTGCCGTCGGTACCTCCACCAAGCATGATAATTACATCGGGTCGCTGTTTTGCCATATCTTAACCCAGTCAACAACCAAAAACCGAGAAACGCAAGGTTTCTCGGTTTTAACTTTTTCTATTTTCTATATTTCTTGATACGCTTCTTGCCTTTGAGTTTTGACTGCATCTCGCGCTTTGCTGCCAAGCGTTTCTTCGTTTTTGGTGAATGCTTTGATTTTTTGTGAGCTTTGAGCCCCGCTTCTCGTTTTGCCATATGATTATTTTATTTTGCCGATAATATTGCCTGTTCCGGGTCAGGGACTCGAACCCCAATTCCATGCTCCAGAGGCATGTGTCCTGCCATTAGACGAACCCGGAATATGCTGGGAGCATATTCCGCAGTCGAGGGCGCGCGATAGCGTGCTCCCAATCCTCGACTGTGCCTTATTGCCGGGGGCACTTTCCGCCGACGCCTTCGCATTGAAAATGCGAATCGCAATGGCGGAGGTACCTCCTTGCCCTGGGAGGGCATTCCGCTCCTATTCGTTGCATCTTTATATCACATCTTTATTTTTTTGTCGCTTCTTACTATACTGTCTTACGGAGGTACCGATCATGTGTTACGGAGAACCAAGCTTCGGGGAAGCAGCTTGGCAATACTCGCATGAAGCAAGAAGCTATCGCGAACCAGAGCCCATGCCACGGCATCACGCGCCCCAGCCACCGCCAGCAAAACCCGCCCCTATCATCTGTGGTGGATGTGGAGATACAGATCTTGATCTGCATAGATGCCGCAACGGCACCAAGGATCATGACTGGTCTTGTTCATGCCAATGCACGCCGTTCTAACCCACCCGAGACAATCGGCGTGGGTGTTTTTTATAATATTACCCCCTATCTGCAGTAATAAGAGCCTCCAGGGAAAATAGCGAAGGGTGCATTGCTGATTACCGTCTCAGTTTGCCCACCTATTTCCCTCGATATTTTTACTCGGTATATCCCCGGATTCAATTTGACCCCAGGGATATTCCCGGAACCACCCCATCCTGGCGCCCCGACATTTGACAAGTCTATATTTTTAACAAATATTTCTTCCTTGCTTACTTCATTGATAAAAAATAGCTTTGCTGTATTACTCTCAAGATCCATTTTTGCATCAAAGGATGCGTAAACCGGATAGAGCCCACACACTAGACCCCCGTCCCTCAGACCATTGATACTCATGCTTGAAGATCGAGATGTATTACTTGGGGCGATGATACTAAAATGTGGGCCTTCTACCGTTTGATTATCAAATGACAAGACGATTGAGTATCCATTGAGTCCCGCTTTCGGATAATGGCTCATATCTTGAGGAAATTCTAAAGTTACTTGTCGTTGTTTTAATAAAATATCTTTAGCAATTGGATAAAGGCTGGAGCCTCCCTTTAAATACACAGTTGCACGAGTGGCGTCATCAATACCGGCGGGAACATTCCAAGAAATTGCCCATGCTACCGAACCCGCAACAAATACCTCACCTCCTTCCGGAGGTTTTTGAAACACAACTGCGACTGGGTTTATAATTTTGAATGCATCACTATACGCTACAGAATTATTCATTTGTATAACCACCGTATACTCCCCGTTCGATGAAAATGGCAGCTTTGATAAAGAAGGTATAGTCCAGTTATAAAAACCTACTCTAGTGTTGTTGTTTTTTAATGGCACTTTTTCAGCTATAGTAATCGATTCTGTACTGCCCTTGATTAAAATTTTCACCTCCATGGTATTCGCAATAGACTCGCCCACATTCCACTCAATGGACTGGGTACGACCAACATACAACGTAGTATGGCGATCTGGGTATGTTATCTGAATATCTAATTTTTGACTTGGCACTACAGAAGGATTAGCTAAAACCGGAGCGGTAATCGTACTAGGAGGAATATTGCCGACAACTGGAGCTACTTTGCCAGATCCAAAAACTTCATTGAGCTTTGCTCGCGTTCGTTTCCCAATGAATCCATAGCCAGTACTCACGGGATCTCCTTTATTCACGATTCCATATTTTGCCTGGAATCGTTGTACGGCCTTTTCCGTAAGTAAACCGAAATACCCGGAAACAACACCCTCTGGATAGATCAGCGGGTCTGTCTTGAGTACTTTTTGTAATTCCGTTACTTCAGCGCCCGATGAACCCTTTTGCAGGGCTCGTGTGAATATGTATGCCTGAGTGACATACGGAACAAACAAAGCAACGGCTATTACATAACCTATTTTTGTTATCTTCAACATAGTTGAGTTTTTTATAATAATGGTAAAGAGTAGATTTAAATCTTCAGATACCTACGCGTGGCAACAAAGCTTGAGAAGACACCAATAGTGATACCGACGAGAAGGAGCGCGAAGAAAAAGAGAAATAGGTTTTGCGTATAGAATGAAAAAAGGTCAACGCCGCCAAAAAACTCACGAGCGCGTGGTCCTAGCCACAAAGTCGCGGGCCAAAAAATCAGCATAGCGATAATTGACGCAAAAAATCCGTGGAGCGCACCTTCTACCAGAAACGGCCCTCGCACATACCAGGTTGATGCACCTACCAAGCGCATGATACTAATCTCTTCGCGCGCGGTATAGATTGCCAGACGAATAGTGTTAAACGCCACCAAAAATGCCACAAACCCTAGCACCGCTGTCACACTAAACCCAACGCGACGCGTGAGCGCTAGCACTGCCTCGAGTCGTTTGAAAATAGCTTCGTTCTGCCGGTAGTCAACCTTGTCGAGAGCATCAAACCCGCCATTCTCCAAAAACCGCACGACTGACTCATAGTTTTGCTGCTCTGTGGCGCGGATACGTAGCACCGCACCGAGTGGATTCTCGCCCAGTTCATCGAGCGCGCTTGAGATCAGCGCATTGTCTTTGTGGCGCTCTTTGAAAATCGCGAGTGCTTCTTCTTGGGAAACATACGTTATCTCGCGTACCTCAGGAAGTCCCTGTAAAAGGCCGCGGACACGGAAAATCTCTTCTTCTGATGCATCCTGCTTGAAATATGCACTCACATCTACTTTTTTCTCAACTTCTGCGAGCGTTGCGTTGAGCAGTACCTGAAACATGATGAGTGAACCCGCCATGAGAATCGCGAGTACCATCACCAAAATGGTCGCAATCGATACCCAACCATTGCGCCAAAAGTTTATAAATGCGTTGCGAATGACTCGTTTGAAGCTCGTACCTACCATAGCTAGAGTATATAACGCCCGCGCTTCTCATCGCGGACAATCTTACCGTCTTCAAGCGTGATCACGCGCTTGCCGATGGTATCAATAATATCTTTGTCATGAGTTGCCAAAATAACCGTAGTACCAAGCTCATTGATCTTGCCCAAAAGCCGTATAATCTCCCACGTGTTGAGCGGATCGAGGTTGCCGGTCGGCTCGTCAGCAATCACTACCTCGGGGCGATTGACAAGCGCCCGCGCGATAGCAACCCGCTGCTGCTGACCACCTGAAAGCTCATGCGGAAAAAAGTCCATCTTGTCAGAAAGGCCTACCAAATCGAGCACATGGGGTACATCGGCCGCGATTTCCTCATCTTCCCTGCCCGATGCCTCGAGCGCAAAGGCCACATTTTCATACGCTGTCTTTTGCGGGAGGAGGCGAAAATCTTGAAATACCGTGCCAATCTTGCGACGCACAAATGGGATCTCGGAGCGCGAGAGGTTATGAACATCGAGTGACTGAAAATATACTGATCCAGCCGATGGGCGCTCTTCAGCTAGGAGCAATTTGATGAGGGTTGATTTGCCAGATCCTGATTGCCCCACCACCGAGACAAATTCTTGGGGTTCTACGGTAAACGAAACACCCTCGATAGCTACCGAGTTGCCGCCGTAAATTTTTGATACATTATCGAAGTAAATCATGTTCTATAAATAGATCGAGGTCGCCGTCGAGGACGGCGTCTACATTGGAAGATTCTGCGCCTGTACGATGATCTTTGACCATCTGGTAGGGATGCACTACGTAGGAACGAATCTGGCTCCCCCACTCTATCTTCGTCGGAATCTCGCCCTTGAGCCCATCGATTTCTTTGCGGCGCGATTCTTCTCGTATTGTATACAATTTTGCTCGCAAAATCGAGAGGGCAATGTCGCGGTTCGCCGCCTGCCCACGCTCAGAGTCCACATGCACCTGAATGCCTGATGGCTTGTGTACGATACGTACTGCCGTTGACCGCTTGTTTACATTTTGCCCTCCAGGCCCTGAGGAGCGCGCAAATGAAATATCGAGATCATCATCACGCACCTCGATGTCAGCGGTCTTGGGTAAAATCGGCAATACTTCCAAATACGCGAAACTCGTGTGACGTAATTTTTTTGAAGAAAAAGGCGAAATGCGCACAAGACGATGTACACCCATCTCACCTTTCAAAAGTCCATAGGCAAACGCTCCCTCGACACGGAAAGTAGCATTTTTAACTCCATCATGATCATTTTTGTGCAAATGTAGCATAGTAGTTGCCCAACCTTTTTGTTCGGCAAAGCGCGTATACATGCGTAGCAAAATGCGCGCCCAGTCTTCGGCGTCATCACCCCCCGCGCCCGCGATCACGGATAAAATCGCGCCCGCCTTGTCATAGGTGCCTGACAAAAGTACCGCGCGCTGTTCCTTTTCAAAGCGGCGTTCAAGCTCACCGATGTCAAACGAAAAATCTTTCTCCTCGCCCGCTATCTCTATGAGCTCTGCGAGTGCGCCGATGTCTCCCGCAAGATCTTCCCACGCACTTATTTCATTTTTGAGTGCGCTGATTTCCGCACCTACCTCACGGGCGCGTTCTCTCTGTTCCCAAAATTTTTCGTGCTGAGATTCTAATTCAAGCTTGAGTAGCTCTTCTTTTTTTGCGCGTAGGTCAAAGGCGGTCCGCCGTTTCGCGGACCCTGAGTCGCAATGCGTCTATGCGTTTTGCTACATCACTCACGTAGTAAGGATAGCATGACAAACCCTCCCACGCTATACTGCTCGCATGAACCTGTGGGCCAAACGAATCGCCTTTGTGGCAGGTATTATACTCCTCGTCGCTGTCTTTCATATTGTGCTTACACCACGCATACCTGATGCTGATAGCTTGTATCACATCCGCCACGCATGGCTCTATGGTACACAGGGTCTCACAATACATACATTTCCATGGGCGCATTTTTCTACCATCAACACGCAGGGTGCTGACCTTTGGTATGGATTCCATCTTCTTCTTATTCTATTTACGTACGTACAATATCTCTTGTGGGGGCTTGAATTGGCAGGTATTTTTCTTACATCGCTTCTTCTTATAATCTTCGGGTTCATACTTGAACGTCATCGCATGCGACTCCCTTATCTCTGGCCTTTTGTACTTTTCCTTGTCATCCCCAATGTACTCTTTTACTTCCTCATGGTACGTCCACATATTCTTTCGTTAGCCGCAGGCCTTATACTTCTCTCTGCCCTTACGCGCCGTCAAACAATGATCGCGGCGCTCGCCGGTGTTGCTATAACTTTTTTCCATCTGAGCTACTTTTGGTTTGGACCTTTTATCGCTGCAGCATATATAGGAACACAGCTTACCATGCGTTCACGCAAGTGGCGCACCAAAGACGCTGATATATCAATCGCATGGTGGACTGTCGGGGCAGGGTTGCTCGGCATACTCCTTGGCGCCATCTTGCGACCTGCGTTTATGTCAGGTCTCACGCTCGCCTACATCCAAATCATCGAACTCTTTTTAGAAAAAATGCGCGGCACGCCACTCATCTTTGGTATCGAACTTCTACCTATGAGTATCGCCGATCTTTTTCGTACCTCATTTTTATTTTTAGTACTGTGGCTCGGCAGTATAGTACTCACAATAAAACAAATACGAAATTTTCCTGATCGCAAAAATAAACAGGAGCTACAAACGGAGATGAGTATCATCGGTACCTGCACCGTGCTCTCTATCCTCTTTTTCTTACTCACAATAACCGTGGCGATACGATTTTTTGTACCTTGGGTCACTTTCGGCACAGTACTAATCGCGAGTGCATACAGCCAGCTAACTGGCGAAAAAAAATACCGGAGGACAGGCACAGTACTGGTGACTTTCGCGTTTTTCTTTATGATCCCTTTTGCTTTATGGCGCCACAGCCTTAATATGCAATACGTAGCGCATAACCCGAGCACATTTGCGCAAGCCAGCGCATGGCTCGAGAAAAACTCGCAGCAGGGTGATATCGTCTTTCATCTGCATTGGGATGAGTTTGCGGAGCTTTTCTTTTATAACCAAAAAAACTATTACATAGGTGGGATGGATCCAATTTTTCAGTTTGCCTATAGCTCTGAACTCTATTGGAAATTCCACTATCTTTCGATCAATGCTCTGACAGACAAAACATGCGGATTCTATCCATGCCGAGAATCACAACTTGTCGACACCCACAACGTACTCGTATACGATTTTGATGCAAAATACATAATCGTAGAACCAACACGCAATCCGACCATGTCCGCGTATCTATCACGAGATTCACGCTACGAGCGCGTATATACCGACGCAAACGCAGTTATTTTTGTAATCAAGAGATAACTGTTTATTTGAGTGAGCCACCTCCCGGAGTCGAACCGGGGACCTTTGCTTTACGAAAGCACTGCTCTGCCAGCTGAGCTAAGGTGGCTGGTGCGGACAGGGAGAATCGAACTCCCATCTATTGCTTGGGAAGCAATCATTTTGCCACTAAACTATGTCCGCGTGCCGCGGATAATTCATTGTAGCAAAAGTGCGTTTCCACAACGCACCCGGGGCCGCTGTAGCGGCCCGTCAAAGGCTATACAAACGCCTTTGACCCACTAAAATATGTCCGCGTCTATATCGGCGTCCGCTTCAAGTTGTATCCTCTACTCTCGCAAAAAATATCCTACCAGGCAATACCAATCCACCCGAGCATGTTCTTCCACCAGGGGCGGCCGGTCTCATCCACGGCGGCCTGCTCCTGCTTCTTATCTTCTACGATAATCACCACCTCTTCATCGGGTTTTTGTAAATTGAGGCGGCTTCTTGCCTCCATCTCAAGACCTTCGCCTGATTTGAGCTTGGCGATGCGCGTCTCGAGCTCGCGAATCTCGCGCTCGCGCTCTACTACAGCATCATCTACCGCTCCTGTCTCACGAAATGCGGTGCGTGCTTGAAAAAACACCATACCAGCGCGCGTCACTGCGGTTGCAGCAAAAATAAGTGCTAACACCAACCCTACCTGCCAAGGCCATGTCTTCTGTTTTCTTTTTCCTTGCGTACGGCGCATACCTTAGTATAATATCGTGTAATGCAAAGAAAGCGAAAACAAAAGATTGTGCGCGCCGTCTGGACGGTAGTGGCCATCTGTGTGGCACTCAGTATGGTCCTCTTTTTGGTGCCGCCCAGCGTATTTCTCTAAAAAGAACTACATTTTCAACAGCTTCAAATAGGTCTCGGGCTTGATCGATACGCGTCCCTCCGCCTGAAGGCGCTTTTTGCCTTCTTTTTGTTTTTTCCAAAGCTTCATCTTGCGTGAACGATCACCACCGTAGAGATACCCCGTCACATCTTTACGCATCGCGCTAATTGACGCTGACGCGATAACGCGCCCCTCAATCTCACCCTGCACTTTGACTACAAAAAGTTCCTGCGGGAGTGCTGCCTTTACCTTGTCGACAATACGGCGCGCCTCGCGCTCGCCTGCGTCAGTGCGCACCACGCGCGAAAGCGCCTCTACCCTATCGCCTGAAACCAAGATATCGATGCGCACAAGATCCGCGAGCCGCCAACTATCTTCTTCATAGTGAAATGATGCATATCCTTTGGTCGCTGATTTGAGAGCGTCAAAAAAGCCGTTAATCATCTGGCGCAGTGGCAGGCGCGCATCGAGCGTGAGGCGGCCGGTCGAGCCAACTTTCATATCGCCCACCAAACCCTCAAATGCTTCGGTGGTGCGCACCACATCCTGCAAATAATCAGGAGGGGTGATAATTTCAAGCTTCATCCAGAGCTCTTCTACTTTTTCGCGCTCATGATGTTTTGGGAAAAGTGCTGCGTTGGAAATATGCTCCTCTTTGCCGCCTTTCCATATGCGATAGGTCACCGACGGATGCGTCACCACGAAGTCCAGATTAAATTCTCGCCGCAATCGCTCGGCGGTTACCTCAAGATGTAGGGTACCCAAAAATCCGCACTCGTACCCGCGGCCCAGTACCATACTCGCCTTCTCTTCAAACGCGAGCGATGAATCATTGAGCTTGAGCTTTGAGAGTGCGTCGCCGAGCGCAAAAAAATCTCCTTGATCAGTCGGGAAAAAACTTGCCCATACTACGGGGCGCGGTTCCAAATAGCCCGGCAGGGGTTGTGCGCCCTGCACTTTTTGTTTCATCTCAATAATCGTATCTCCCACGCGCACCTCGCCCGGTTCTTTGACACCCGTCACCACGTACCCTACTTCACCCGCGACCAATGTGTCTTTCGCCTTCATGGTGGGTGTAAAATATCCAACTTCTTTTGCGATAAACTGTTTGCCGCGCGCAAATAGATACAGTGAATCTCCTACCTTGAGCTCGCCGTCCATCACGCGCACTGATGCGATAATACCCTTGTGACTTTCGAAAAATGAATCGAAGACAAGTGCGCGCAAATACTTTTCTTTACTCACCGGTGGCGGTACGCGCTCAATGAGGCCCTTTATGAGTTCGGGCACGCCAACACCATCTTTTGCGGATACTTTGTATACTTCTTCGGGTTGAAATCCACCAAGCTCGCAGAGTTCCGCGATAACTGCATCAGGATTTGCGTGCGGCAAATCAATCTTATTAACCACTGGTACAAAGGTGAGCCCGAGCTTTTTTGCTACAAAAAAATGCGAGAGCGTTTGAGCCTCAATGCCTTGGGTAGCATCTACCAACAACAGCGCGCCCTCGCAACACAAAAGTGCGCGCGATACTTCATATGAAAAATCCACATGGCCGGGAGTATCGATAAGATTTACCACATAACCGCCGGTCTCCATGCGCACGGGCTGCATCTTGATGGTGATACCCCGCTCGCGCTCAAGATCCATCGAGTCGAGTACTTGCTCCTTCATCTTGCGCTTTTCTACCGTACCCGTGTACTCCAAAAAACGATCGGCAAGGGTTGACTTGCCGTGATCAATGTGCGCGATGATCGAGAAATTGCGTATATGACCGAGGTCCATAGGTACCCCGCATTATAGGTGTTCGGTCTCGGGTTGCAAGACCTCACGGCGCGAGAAGCGCGTGATAAGGGCTTCTTTGATCTCTTGATATTCGGGCATCGCCATACGTTCGGCGAGCACTATGCCCACCGCGATTGATACGATCCCTGCTAGAAAAGCATGTACAAACACTGCGAGCGTCGTCTCAAGTGGAAAGGTGTCAGCAAAAATCGAGAGCGTGACATAACCCGCAAGCGCCATCGCAAACCCGAGACCTGTAATGCGTTTTGTAGCAAGCCCGAGTGCGCGGCGCGTGGTCTTACCATCAAGTCGAAAAATACTACGCATGAGTAACACCGCGTTGACGAGCGAGCCGAGTGTGAACGCGAGTGGTAACGCTAAAAATTCAATATCAGCGGTCACTACATCTTCAATGCGAATATGAAGCACCCATGCAAAAAATTGTTTTGCGATCATGCTTTCTTCCATCACAAAGACACCGATCAGTGCTGCTGTTACCGTCACTACAAATGACACCATGTTGTACCAAAGCGGTTCACGGATGCGTCCGAGCGCATAGTATGCACGCACCACGAGCGTCACGATACTTTGCGTAACAATTGCGAGCGAAAACAGAAAGAGACTCGCAATTGTAAGATGCGTATCGAGCCATGCAAACGCGCCCGTACCCAACACTAAACGCACAATATGTGCGCGAAATACAACAAAGAGCATGGTGATAGGCACTGTCCAAAATAAAATATGCCGCAACGCGTTCGTAAACTGCCGAAAGAAAAGCTCCTTTTCATCTTTGAGCACCAACTCAGCCATAGTAGGAAAGGCCGCGATACTATAGGAAAGCCCAATGATTGTGAGTGGCAATGCAAACAAATTATGCGAAAGATTAAAAATAGCGATTGCACCCACACCGAGTGTAGACGCAATAGCAGTCAGCACAAGATGCGATACCTGATTGAGCGAGAGCGCGCAAGCGCGCGGAAATGAGTATGCGACGATGTCAAATGGTCGTGCCTCAAGACGAATACGTGGCCGCGGAAACGCGTGTATCAAAAGAAGCGTGGGTATCTGTACAATCATATGGAGTAGGGCGCCCAGTACGACACCATATGCAAGACCCACAGGTCCCCACTCGGGCAAAAATGCTACCACGCCCATGATAATACCAAGGTTGTAAAATATCGGTGCTACCGCATAGGCAAAAAATCTTTTAGATGACTGAATCACACCTGATATAAGACTCGAGAGACCCAAAAAGAGTGGCGATAACAGCATGACACGCGAGAGTGAAACGGTCGCGGCAACCTCGCTCGCTGAAAATCCCGGCACCAACAATGGCATGATGCGCGGCATGTGAATATACGCAAGACCAATAACAACAAGCATTAAGACAACAAAAATAGTCACGAGCGAATCAAAAAACTCTTGAGCTTTTTTGGGAGACTCTTCTTCGCGCGCAATAAAGAGCGGAATAAACGCGGTCGATGCGATAAAGAACAGTGAGAGCGAAAAAAGAATATCGGGTATACGAAACGCTGCATAGTACATATCGAGTGAGCGCGACGCACCAAACTCAGCCGCCAAAAACCTATCACGCAAAAGCCCGAGGATGCCGTTTACAATATGAGTTAAAGCAAGCAGGAGTGCCGTTTGATGCACTCCTGCTGCCTCTTTCTTGAAGAAACGCGAAGGTGTCACTCCTCTATCTTATCTGTTCTTCCTCAGGAAGTGGAGTGTCTTTTCGTTTTTCGGGTGGTGGCTCGCCCAATACATCTGATGCTTTCTTTCCTGCGCGGAGTGCTTCTACGATACGCGCCACCTCCGCATTATCAGGATTGAGCTCGGCTATCTTTTCAAACTCGGCGAGTGCCTCTTTAGTCTTTCCATTACGATCGTGGATAAGACCCAAGAAATATCGCGCATTTGAATAGTTTGGTGATAATTTAATCACCTCTCCCAACATCTGCTCAGCCCCCGTAAAGTTTTCTTTCTGATAATAGAGGAACCCGAGCTGAAAGAGTGCGCCTACATTGTCAGACGCGAGTGAGACCGCAGCCTCACCGCGCTTTATAGCTTCATCAAGCTGCCCACGATCAAGATAGAGGCGCGAAAGGGTAAAGTGAGCTTGCGCATAGTCCTGTTTGAGATTTGTCGCGTCATTTAAATACTTGATAGCTTTTTCTTGATATTCCCCGGCAATTTTTCGCGAGGTAGACCCTCCGCCACGCAAGATAGTGATATCAGAGAGCGCCAAGTAGGTGCGGGCCAAATCTACATAGATTGACGGGTCATTTGGACTCAAGTTAATAGCGGTCTCATAATTTTCAATGGCTGATTTTGAGATGCTCTCCTCAACAGGAATCGCAAGCTCGTAGATCTGCCCCAACATGCGATAGTTGAGCGCGTCTTTTTTGCCATAATCGCGTGCGAGCTCCGCCGCCGTGCGTCCCTCATTGTAGGCAATGCGAAACTCCTCAAATTGCTTTTCACGCTCCGCACCCTGCCGATTCAACGCGCGCGTCATTTTTACATATTGAAGCTGAGCCGCAGTCCGATAGTATCGATCTTGATATCGATCGAGCGCGATAGCATCGCGCACCTCTGCAAGAGCGCCGTTAACCGCGCCCTCGCGGTTAAAGGTGTCGATACCTCTCGCAAAAGCCACCGCACCCAAGTAGCGCACCGTTTGAAAGTATACACCCGCTACACTTGCTACCAAGACAAAGATGAGAATGAGCGAAAACACAAACCCACGTTCTTTCGTCTCAAAAAGATTTATGGTACCGGTAGCAACCGCATCTGCATCGCGAAGAGCTGCGTAGAATAGCCCGAGGAACACGAAGGTGAGGAGGACAAGCGCGCTTGAGAGTGGATGCAAAAACCACATGACAACCAAGTACAGTGAAGCGGCGAACGTAGCGCGTACATAGACGCTCTCAGGTCCTGTCATGCGCGCAAGAGCGCGCACACCGTTGGAAACAAAAAGTCCCATCAGCGTAATAAACGCGATCGCGCCCAAGATACCACCTTCGAGTACTAATTGGAGAAACGAGCTATATCCAGAATTGAATCGCGTTTGCCAAAAGATTGTGGTGTTCACCCCTGGATCTTTAAAGCGATCCCATAGATACCCAAAGGTATTGGGACCAGTGCCCAAGATTGGTGATTCAGCAAGGCCCTTTTTGGTAATCTCAACGGAGTTACCAAATGCAGGAATAACTTCCTGAGTTTTACCGAAGTTATTGGCGCTACTAAATGCAGTAGCAAGCGTATTGGTCAATAGAACAAACAATACCGAGAGAATAAGGATAATGAGCGCTACGCCAAACAATGGCGTGCGCTGCTCGCGATGTGAGAGCGAAAGCGCTACAAAGAGAAGAGCTACCGCACCAAGTACGATCCATGTCACGGAAAAATTTGTAAAGAACATCCCGAGAAGGGCTGCCCCCATGGCTACGTACGCCATCCAAAAGCGCAAACCGACAAACGGTAAAAAGAGCGCTGCGGTCAAGCCAAAAAAAGTCGCGAGCGCATTCCAAGACCCAAACAGATTAAATGAACGAAGTTCCGAGAACTCCCACGAAAAGACATCGACGCCGCCAACGCTCTGCACAAGAAAGAAGAGTACTTGGATCACTGCTGCGATTGCAAACAGTGAGAGCGCGCGATGCACTTGGCGAATATCACGAAGCGCCAGAGGTGCTACAAAGAGCGCCATGGTCGCAACAATGATTTGCGTCCAACCAAGTGGCTCACTACCAAACCCCCAAAGTGATTGCATGGGGCTTCCAGAAAAAAGCGCTGCAGCTGTCCATACGCCCGCAAAAAGTGCTGCGACCGAGAAAAATCGCGCACGCGGAAAATGAATCATTCCCTCTTGCAACATTCCTCCTATGAGAAGCATAAGGGAAGCCGAGAGCGTCACGCCTGCTAGAAACGACTTATTGATCTCAACAGGATTGAGCGTGTTGGGCAAAAACCAGATAGGAAATAAAAGAAGGAAAGCGTAAAACACCCACCTTCCGGCCTTAGATAAGGCAGATTCTCCCCCATCAGCGCTGTCGCTATCGATTTCAATATCACCCGATACGATATCGTTCTCGTAGATATCCATTGATTTGCTGTTCATATGACCTATACTAGTCATAAGAGAATGCTATAGGCAAGCTGTGGACAGTATATAGATATGACAGCGCTTGCCAGAACACACCAAAAATAAAGAATCAAGACCCATCAAACCTTCATCAAGATTATTCAACTATGGATCAACGCTACTACACTATCAAACAAGCTGCCTCTCTATTGGGCGTGAGTGCGCTCACCCTTCGCAATTGGGATAAAAATGGAAAGCTTGTCGCCTATCGTCATCCGATGAATAACTATCGCGTCTACAAAAAAGATGATCTCGATAGCGTCATAAAAAGCATAGAGACAAACCCGCGTAAATCACGCAAACTTCGCGTCAATCTCGAAGAAGAGTAAAAAAAAATCCCCTCGCGGGGATTTTTTGTTTTGAGATACGCCCGTAAGCCGGGTTCTGTTTTATGTAATCATCTATCTGGGCTCGTGGTTACCCGACGAGCTCAAGCCTCCACAAAATGCTTACGCATAGTACGGGAGTTGCACCGGGCAAGTGTTTTCCTCCGCGCGCGGTTGCCCACGCGCGCTGTGGTCTCTTACACCACTCTTTTCACCCTTACCTCCTTCAACATTTTGAGCATTACCTCAAGCTGATGACGATCGGCGGTTTGGTCTCTGTGGCACTATCTCGTACCAAAAATATTTTTTGGATGGGCGGCCGTTAACCGCTGCCACTTTATCAAAGAAAAAATCTTTGAAATGGTGCCCGGACTTTCCTCTCACCCCACAGCTGCGGGGCAAGCGATTACTCAGCGTATCTAAAAAGTATTATAGCAGATTTTCAGAAAAAATCAAGTCTAAAGAAAAATTGCCAAACGCATGAAGCGTTTGGCAGAAAATTAATATTCGGGTAGCCCGGACTAGCACGGTGAGGAGTAAGAGATACTAGATAGAATCTTTGAAGGGGTGGTATTTCAAGGTTGACTCCGCCCAAACTGGCGCCTGGGTTTCGCAGTCTCCCACCTATCCTACATTCTCCAAAGAGCTAGCCGAGCCCGACACCAGGGAGTCGAACCCTTAGGTGGAGTGCCACCACTCAATGTCGTTACCCGAATAAAAATAAGTTATCACTCTTATACTTAATATTCAATTCCACGTCGTGCTTTTTTGCCTTCATAAAATGGATGCTTTACATCTCGTACTTCAGACACTAAATCAGCGTGATCTATGAAAATTTTGCGTGCTCCCCTACCTGTAAATATCAAATCAATTTTATTATCGGTAGCAATAGTAACGAGATGTGCCACATCCTCTTCTTTTATAAGATTCAAATCGAGCGCATTGTTGATCTCATCGGCGATCACAATGTGCCACGCACCACCCTCGACTTCGCGTACAAGTTCAGCAAGTGCATCGCGCGCGGCTTCTTCGTGCGCTTCGCGTGGAAGCGTATCGTTGAGAATCCCTACAAAGCCCTTGCCTCGCTTTCGTAGTTCAAATTCGGGAGCAAGTCTTTTATATGCCTCATCTTCACCTGACGGCCATGGACCTTTGATAAATTGAATCATCAAAACACGTTTACCATCACCTACAGCGCGCAGTGCTTGCCCCAAAGCAGCCGTGGTCTTTCCTTTGCCGTCACCCGTGAAAATATAAAACATAATCTATTTGTAGCAGTTTGCGAGACTCGTGCAACTTTGCTTTACTACCTCGAGACAACAAGTGGAGGTGCACTTTGGCAATACTCAGACACGTCTACAGATCTCAGCAGTTTACACGCGAGCTCCTCGAAACACTCTTCGGTCAAGCAGAACTCTTCGAGCAGGTCTCGGCGCTCGGCAACATCAACCACTTCCCCAACAAGACCATGGCGGCTCTCTTTTATGAACCGTCGACGCGCACGCGCCTCTCGTTTGAGGCGGCGATGCTGCGCCTTGGTGGCAAAGTCATGGGCACAGAAAGTGCTCGCAGGTTTTCATCTGCTCTCAAGGGTGAAAGTCTCGAGGATACGATCCGCGTCGTTGAGAACTACGCGGATGTCATCGTGCTCCGACATGACAAAGAGGGTGGCGCGGAGCGTGCGGCAAAGGTGAGTAGCGTGCCCATTATCAACGCGGGTGACGGCCCCGGTCAGCACCCCACGCAAGCACTCCTCGATCTCTACACCATCCGGCGAGAACTTGGCGGTATTGACGGCGTCACCGCAGCACTTATTGGAGATCTGGCGAAAGGCCGCGCAGTACGGTCACTCGCATATCTCCTATCGAAGTACGCGGTTGCCAAGATCTACTTTGTAGCGCCGCCAAGCGCACAGATTGCTCCTGATATCCTCGCCCACCTCGGTGAGCACGGTATCGCGTACGAGCTCGCCGATGAGCTTGGCGCGATCGTGCCTCTCGTAGATGTCATTTATCAGACACGCATCCAAAAGGAACGGTATACTGACCCTGAAGAGCTCGCGAGAGTTCAACAAGGATGCTATACCATCACGAGTGCAACACTTGCTGCCATGAAGCAGAGCGCAATCGTGATGCATCCTCTCCCGCGCAACGACGAGATCGCCACCGAGGTCGATAGCGACCCGCGCGCTGCCTACTTCAGACAAGCGCGTAACGGGCTCTTTGTCCGTATGGCGCTCCTCTCCATGGTTCTCTCGCACTAACCCCTGCATCAGCGGGGGCTTTTCTTTTCTAGAACACAAAACCCCCTCGCCGAGGCGTGGGGGTTTTGTGCCCTTATCTCAAAATTGAAAAATACTTTCTATCATCCACAGGAACCTACATTCGCCCCGCATGATCGGCATGTGTAACAGGAACCGGTGCGCACCATAATCGCGCCACAACGGCATGCGGGAGCATCAAGGTAGGAGGAAACAGTCATCTTCTCTACTCGTACAATTTCAGTATTTTGTACAGTCACCTCGGCACGCGGGGTACTTGCCACGTTTGCCTCTGCGGCAGGTGTCATCGATTCAGCGTAAATACCGAGGCTATGCTGATCATCAGGACTCAAGAATTTAAGTGCGAGGAATTTTGCAAGATAATCAAGAATTGATTTGGCAACTGGTACGTCAGGATTCTCAGTAAAGCCCGCTGGCTCAAATCGCGCATGGACAAATTTGCGTACAATTGTTTCAACCGGCACACCATACTGAAGTGATACTGACATGAGCACACCGATCGAATCAAGAAGTCCAGAGATCGTACTACCCTCTTTTGCCATACGGATAAATACTTCGCCCAAGGTGCCATCAGGATATACGCCGTAGTGCAAATATCCTTCATGACCCATAACAGAAAACTTATGGCGATAGGAAACGACATCTGCGGGAAGCGGACGACGCGTAAGACGCTCTGTCGCTACCTGGTCTTCATTGGAGCCCTTCGTGCGGCCAGTGTTGAGTGGTTGCGCACCTTTTGACCCATCGCGATATACTGCTACTGCCTTGAGGCCAAGCTTCCAGCTATCCAAGTAGACACTCATGATATCCTCAACAGTCGCTGATGATGGAAGATTTACTGTTTTGGAAATCGCGCCCGAGATAAATGGTTGGGCGGCCGCCATCATGCGAATATGACCCATGTAGTGAATCGAGCGTACGCCACCCGGTGCGTTTACCGCACAATCAAAAACTGGCAAATGCTCATCTTTGATATAAGGCGCGCCTTCAATACGATCATTTTCTTCTATATATTGTACAATCGCTTGTACTTCTTCTGATGTATAACCAAGATTTTTCAACGCGTGAGGTACTGTATCATTGACAAGCTTGAGGAATCCTCCACCTACCATCTTCTTATATGCAATCAAGGAAAAGCCGGGCTCAACACCAGTCGTTGTGCAATCCATCATAAAGGCAATGGTGCCCGTGGGCGCCAAAACGGAGGCTTGGGAATTGCGAATACCGTGTTTTTCAGTGCGCTCAACCGTCTTATCCCACGCCTCATAGGCGGCGTCCAAAAGGTCTTTCTGCACGTAGCGCGAGTCGATATGGTCTACCTCACCCCTATGCATACGTAAGACCTTCTGCATGGGCTTTTTGTTCGTCTGGTAGCCTGCAAATGGCCCTACACGCTCGGCAACATAGGTAGAAGTTAGATAGGCCTCACCTGTCATAAGGGCGGTGATGGCACCAGCCCACGCGCGACCCTCATAGGAGTCGTACGGCAGGCCTTTGTACATGAGCATGGCCCCAAGGTTTGCATAACCCAAGCCGAGCTCGCGAAAATCTTTTGCATTCTTGGTTATCTTTTCGGTTGGATAGGCAGAACCCGCAACTACAATATCCATCGCCATTGCCATGGTGCGTACTGCTGCACGAAACGCAGTGACATTAAACGAACCGTCTTCGCGAGTGAACTTCATGAGATTGAGTGACGCAAGATTGCACGCCGAGTCATCAAGATGCATATATTCGGAGCAAGGATTTGATGCGTTGATGCGTCCCGTCACTGATGCCGTATGCCATCGATTGATCGTCGTATCATACTGAATACCAGGATCGGCACAGTGCCACGATGCTTCTGCTATAAGCTGCATCAAATCACGCGCACGAATAGTCTCAAGTGTCTGACCCGTTGTCACCGCTTTCAAATCCCACTCGCCGTCCTCTTGCACGCGCTGCATAAAATCATCTGTCACGCGTACAGAATTATTTGCGTTTTGAAAAAAGATATTATTGTACACGTCGCCATCGATCGCGTCTGAATATCCCATTGCAATGAGTGCTTTTGCTTTTTCTTCTTCTTTCCATTTGCACGTGATGAACTCGCGAATATCCGGATGATCTATCTTCATCACTACCATCTTTGCCGCACGCCTCGTCTTGCCACCAGACTTTATGGTACCTGCGATCGCGTCAGCTCCTTTCATGAATGACACGGGGCCTGATGATTTACCGCGATTGCGAATGTATTCACGCGATGAACGCAGAGATGAGACATCAAGACCAGCACCCGAACCGCCCGAAAAAATAAACATTTCGTTTTTATACCACTCAGCGATTGATTCTTTGTTATCTTGCACTGACAAAATAAAACACGCGGAGCACTGTGGCTTCTCTTCTACACCAAGGTTGAACCATACCGGCGAGTTAAACGCTGCATATTGGTTAACCAAGATCGCTTTGAGCTCCTCGCTAAAGATTTGTTCTTCTTCTTTGTCTTTAAAATACGAGTGTTCGATACCCCAATGCGTCAGAGTATCAGCAACGCGATTGATAAGCTGACGTACCGAGCTCTCGCGTCCCTTTTTACCTACATGGCCTGAAAAATATTTCTCAGCTACGATGTCTGTTGCAGTCTGTGACCAAAATGCAGGCACCTCGACATCGTTTTGTTCAAATATGACATTGCCCTTTGAGTCACTGATGAGTGCGCGGCGCTTTTCCCACACGATTTCATCATAGGGATGAACTCCTGCGTGAGAAAAAAACCGCTCAATACCTAACGTGCGGCTTTTAACGGCTGATTGTTTTTTTTCTAAGGCCTTGGCGGCAGCTGATGGTGTAGTGGACATGTAAAATAATTTCTTTTGATAACGTATAGCTAGTGTATGCCCCCGAAACGTTTTGGTGGAAGTGGATAACTCGCCATTTTTTAAAAATTGTGCGACTCGTTTATGGTATTGTTGCAGGTGCCCATTTTTGAGACTCAAAAAAACACTCCGCTGGGTGCGGAGCGCTCTTTTTTAATGTTTTTTTGTGATTATTTTTTACCTCGGCGCAAAAACGCAGGGATCGCATCCCATTCGTCTGACGATTCTTCCTCTACCGACGGCTTGATGGGACGAGGGGCAAGCATCTCTTCTTTTCGTGGGAGCGCGGTAAATAAATTTGGACTTTTTTGCGTGATCGGCGCATACCCATCACCAAAACCAGTAGCTACGACTGTTATTTTGAGCTCGCCCTTGCGCAATCGATCATCTTTCACTGCGCCAAAAATAACTTTTGCATCTTTTGCGATGCTTTCGGTAATAATTTTTGCCGCTTCATTGACTTCCCACATTGTAAGATCATCACCACCAGCAACCGAAAACAAAACACCATGCGCCCCCTCAATAGAAAGATCAAGGAGTGGCGAAGAAATCGCTTGTTTGGCCGCCTGAATAGCGCGATCGTCACCGGTAGCCTTACCGATACCCATGAGAGCCGATCCAGCATTTTTCATAATGGCACGAATATCAGAAAAATCGACATTGATGATACCGGGAAGGGTGATCAGATCAGAAATACCCTGCACGGCTTGACGCAATACCTCGTCACATTTTGAAAACGCATCGAGAAACGAAGTTTTTTTCTCGATCATACCTAAAATCCTATCGTTGGGAATTACAATCATCGCATCAACTGCTTCGCGTAGTCTCTGCAGTCCTTCGTCGGCGATGCGATTGCGCTCTGATCCTTCAAATGCGAATGGCCGCGTGACGACAGCGACGGTGAGCGCACCTTCATTGCGCGCAATCTCGGCGACAACGGGTGCCGCACCTGTACAGGTTCCCCCTCCAAAACCGCCCGCGATAAAAACCATATCGACACCGCGCACCAGTTCGGTGATTTCATTTTTATTTTCTTCAGCTGCTTGTCGCCCAAGTGACGGATCCATACCAGCGCCGAGACCGCGCGTAGCTGACTTGCCAATGTGAATTTTTCGAGGAGCGAGCGAATGATGTAAATCTTGCGCGTCAGTATTGATAGCAACAAAATCAACGCCTGGGACTTTTGCTCTGATCATATGATCAATCGCATTACCACCCGAACCACCCATACCAAATACTTTGATGCGTGCGAATGTTTCAGCTTCAGGATTTATGCGTGGCATGACCACACTCTAGCGTTGCGAAACGACAAGCGTCAAGGAAAAATAACCCCTTGGGCGCCCGTAGACCACAGGGTTTACAATATCGTCAAACTATCGTTTTTTACGGAATGAGTGAACGGAGGATTTTTTTGACTCGCTGAGAGAACGAAGATGAGAAAAGCTCTGACATACGCCCTGAGGGTTGATGCTGCTCGGTAGCAAAGCGTGCGAGACCTGCGGCCGTCATCCATTCAGGACCCGAGATAAGTTCTTTGCGCTCACCGAGCCCTGGAGCACCCTGAGCCATCTCTACGGGCAGGCGAAGCTCGTCACGCGCTATCTGCTGAATATCAAAAAGCTTTGATCCGCCTCCTGCCAAAATAACACCTCCCGGCAAAAGCTCGGCTCGGTCAATGCGCTTTAAATGCTTTGCTACAAGCTCAAAAATGTCGCCGAGGCGCGCGGATACGATGTCTTTGAGTTTACGCTGGGAAAAATTTTCTTCGAAATTCTTAGGAAAATCGGCTAGACGAACCTCTTTTTTGCCAAGTTCAAGAAGAGTGGCGAGATTACGCTTGACCCGCTCAGCCGATACCTGATCAATCTGAAATCCAAGGCCGATATCGTAGGTGATATGTCCTGAACCCACCGGGATCATCTCAAGTGAGATGGGCATCCCCTCCTCAAAGACAATGACACCGGATGTCTGCGCGCCGATATTAATCAACACCGAACCGACTTCTTTTTGCTTGCGTGAGAGAGCATGGAATGACGAGGCGTAGGGAGAAGCAACCATCTCATCGACGGCAATGCCCGCAAACTCGAGCGCGCGAAAAAGATTTTTCATATGCGCGGAGAACGCTGCGATGAAGAGCGCCTCTACCTCAAGCTTGGCGCCGGACAGGCCGATTACCTCACGAAGACGCGTATCATGATCAACATTATAAGAAAGAGGAAACTCATGCATCACCTCGCGGTTGCCAAGACGCGGTAGCGCGCCTTCGGCATTTTCAAGTACACGCGAAGTGTCCTCGCGCGTCACCTCACCATCAGCGCGCGAGATTGAAACCGCGCCTTTTGACATGATGCCTACCATGCGCGGTTCACCCAGTGAGACGACTGCATGATTAGCTTCAATACCATATTGTTTTTTGAGCTCATGCGCGGCCTTCAAAATACCACGCGATACCATCTCGGGCGAGACGACTGCTCCTCTCCGCATTCCTTCGAGTGGTTGCTCGGCAACTCCCGCTACCGACAACACGCCTGCATCACTTCTCTGGAGTGCAACAAAACGAGCGCTTGCTGATCCTACATCAAGACCGATGAAGTAATGAGGCCGCGCCACGAGTATACGTTACTGCCCCGCGAGGGCTTCGCGAGCAAGTTTGGTAATACGATCTCCGGAAGCGCGCCCCTTGAGAGACGGCATAATAATTTTCATAAGTGCACCAGTGTCTTTTTCTGTAGGAGAACCAAGCTGACGGATACCGTCCTTGATCACGCGGATGATTTCTTCATCAGGAAGTTCTTGGGGAAGATACACGGTAAGTATCGCGAGCTCTTCTTTTTCTGATTCGGCAAGTTCGGGACGCCCCGCTTTTTCGTATTCGGCAATTGCGTCTTTGCGCTTCTTCGCCTCACGCTGTAATACTGCGATCACATCCTCATCTCCAAGCCCAATATCTTTTTTGCGCTCTTCGATTTCTTTATTTTTGATAGCGGAAAAAAGCATACGCAGTACACTCGTACGCTTCCCATCACTCGCCTGCATGGCGCTCTTGAGATCTTGACGCAGTTTCTCGATGAGTTCCATCGGCACTTATACGGCTTTACCTAACTTACGAAGGCGGTCGTATTCTTTGCGCTTGATAACGCGGCGGATGGCATCTTTCTTCTTCTTGGTCTTTGACTTGGGGCGTGTGCGCACGTTGAGTGAGCGTGCCTTGATCAAAATCTTTGACTGTTGAACCTTCTTGCTAAAACGGCGCAAGAGTGAGCCCGTTGTTTCTTTTTCGCGTTTTAATACTGTAACCATAATATTTTTCTAGTAGATATCAGGAGAATTCCTTCAATCGTGCCTTTATTGTACCAATAAATTTCTCGGTGGGAAGAGTCTCCTGCACCCCTGTCTCCATATTACGGAGTGCCACCGTGCCATCGAGCGCTTCTTTCTGTCCAACGATGAGCGCGAGTGGTATCTGAAGTTTGGAGACGATGGCGAGCTGCGCCCGTAAACTGTCTTTGGCAAGTGTCTGCATCACCGGCACTCCTATCTTTCGCATCTCTTCGAGGAGTACTAAACTTTTTTTCTTGGCTGCTGGCCCCAGCTGGATAAGGAATATCTTGGGGTGTGTCTCGGGTCGCGCCTTGATGCCTTTTTTGCGCAAGAGATCGGCAACCCGCTCAACTCCGAGCGCGCCTCCCACCGCGGGAGTCTTTCGCGCACCCATGAGCTCGGCGAGCTCATCGTAGCGGCCACCTCCACCGATCGACTGGGGTACAACGCCTTCGCCCAGATCTGTCGGTATAATCTCAAAGACTGTACGACCATAGTAATCAAATCCGCGCACCAGATGACTATCGAGGAAATACGGGATACCTGACTCATCGAGGTATTCGAGCACTTCGCCAAAGTGTTTTTTACAAAACTCACATGCATAATCAACCATTTGCGGCGCGCGCTTGGAGATCTCAACGCATACTTCTTCTTTGCAATCGAGAAGGCGGAGAGGATTTTCTTTGATACGACGTTTACAGTCCTTACACAAGCGTTCTTGATGCTTGCGATAATAGTTGATGAGTTCTTTGCGAAACGCGGGACGGCACACTTTATCACCAATCGTATTGATATTGACCATCACTTCTTTGAGTCCGAGTGTTTGCAACGCCGAGACTAAGATACGAATGACGAGAGCATCGTTGATTGCGTCATCATCCCCCAGTACTTCGACTCCTGCTTGATGAAATTCGCGAAAACGCCCGGCCTGCGGATTTTCGTGACGAAAGAATGAACCACCATAAAATACTTTGACCGGTTGGGGCATGCTGCCCATGCCGTGCTCAAAATACGCGCGCATAATAGGCGCGGTGCCTTCGGGGCGAAGCGTGAGACGATCACCACCCTTGGTGCGAAGACTGTACATTTGCTTTTCTACCACATCAGACTCGACACCCAACGGGCGCTCAAAAAGCTCGGTTTTTTCGAGATGCGGCGTTGCGATGGGCGCAAATCCGTAGTAATCGCTCACGCGCTTTACTTCTTTGATGACACGCTCAAGATACGCATAATCATCTCCTACGAGATCATGCATCCCCTTGACGCTTGTGACAAGCTCTTTTTTTATTGGTTTTGGCATAGTGTATTCTTACAGAAACTTAAGCTTACTGATAGGCCAGAGACGCAAAAATGTCCTGCCTACTATATATTGGTCCTCGAGCGGCCCCCATACCCGTGAATCGGAGCTATCGGGACGATTGTCGCCCAAAACAAAGTATTCATCGGGACCGAGCGTCACCACTTTGTCCGGCAAGGTAAAGACCTCAGAGCCGATATAAGACTCATCAACTTTTTGGAGCTCACCCTCGGGACTTGAGAGGTATACATACCCGTCACGGATAACGATGGTATCTTGTGGCAAGCCGATGATCCGCTTGATAAAAAAGCTCTTGGGATCGTGGGGGTAGCGAAAGATGATAACCTCGCCGCGCTCGAGTTCGCTGAAACGAAGCGATATTTCGTCAACGATCAAATACTCACCATCATGATAGGTTGGCTCCATGGAAGCACCACGCACAATAAAGGGCTGAGCGATGAAGAGCCTCACGGGGATGACCACCGCAAGCGATATCAAAAGGACACGCACGATCTCTCGCAGTTCGCTCCTTAGTGTACGCGCTGTTTCTGCTGGAGGCATAAAGGACAACAAAAGTGATGCTAGTATACATCAAAAAATCCCTTCTGGCAAATGGCGTCTTATATGGTAGACTCTCAACATGAAAGTCATCGTGGGGCTCGGCAATCCGGGCGCAGAATATGACGGTACGCGCCACAATGTAGGGCGCGAGTTTGCCACAACCATCGCCAAAAAATACGGTTTTGAGCCATTTGTCGAAAACGCAAAATATGCGGGACTTACTAGTAAAGGCGAGATTGAGGGCGAAAAAACACTCATCGTACTGCCAAATACCTTTATGAACAAATCGGGCAAAGCGCTCGCTGAGACGGGTGTGAAGTCCAAAGATCTCATTGTCATCCACGACGATACGGATATCATCCTGGGCTCGGTAAAGGCATCATTTGGCAAGCGTTCAGCAGGACATCGCGGCGTTGACTCGGTCATGCGTGCGGTCAAGTCGCGCGACTTTTGGCGTATTCGCGTGGGCGTACAGAAAAAAAAGCGTGTTGACGCGATGCAGCTGGTACTCAAGAAATGGGCGCCTGCCGAAAAACTCGTACTCAAAAAAGTAGAGAAGCGCGTCCTTGAGCTTATTGCGACCGACCTACAGATCACGACTATTTCGGTCTTCTAAAAACAACTAATACCTCCTGCTATGACTAGTGAGCTTTTTATCGCCTCTCGCATTCCTGAATTTGCCGAAAAAGATGAGGCGTGGTTCAGACGTAATCGCCGCACTATCGAGAAGGGTCGGCATCTCAACACCTTTTGGGAGCACAATTCGCTCGTTATCACACACGCATGGCACAAGGGTCTGCGCGCGCTCACCGAACGCTTGATAGAACTTGGCTATGAGATCAACTCGTGGCCGGAGCGCCGAGGTGAGTTTGCCATCAGAGGCGGCGCGCTCATCCTCTCGCCCATCGGTACTGACGGCATCTGGCATATCGATTTTTTTGGCAATCAAATCGATGATATCCGCAAACTACCCGCCCACGCGCGTGGTGAATCACTCGAACGAAAAATAAAAGATCGTAGTCTCCTTGAATATCTCCGAAGCGGTGATTTCATCGTGCATGAACATCACGGCATTGGCATCTGGCGCGGCATCACCACCGAAGGTGACAAAAAATATTTTCATATCGAATACCGCGGACCCCGGGGCGGTGATGCCGATACCCTGATGGTGCCCGTCACCGAGGCCTCACGCATTGCCCCCTATATTGGTTTTCGCGCACCCAAAGTCTCGCGCCTTGGTACACCCATCTGGAAGAAAACTATCCGCCAAACCAAAGATGATGCGATCGCCTTCGCTAAAAAACTTTTAGCGGTACACGCTATGCGCAATACCGCCTCGCGCCCACCCTATACTCCCTCGCCTGAGATTGAAGAAAAGCTTGAGGCATCATTTCCATACGAAGAAACACAAGCGCAAAAGCGCGCGCTCGCACGCATCTGGCAAGACCTCTCGTCAAAAATGCCGATGGATCGCATCATCATTGGCGATGTTGGGTTTGGTAAAACCGAACTGGCTCTGCGCGCGTCAGTTCGAGTTGCCGCAAATAGCCGGCAAGTAGCGATACTCGCACCCACCACAATACTTGCTGCGCAACACTATGAGACTTGGCGGAAACGCTTGTCAGGACTCCCCATTAAAGTAGCGCGCCTCTCGCGCTTGGAAGATGCGGGTACTATCAAAAAAGCACTCGCCGGCATCCGTGATGGATCAATAGATATTGCTATCGGTACACATCGCATTCTTTCCAAAGATATCGCGTTTAAAAACTTGGGGCTTTTGATAGTAGACGAAGAACAGCGCTTTGGCGTAGGTGCTAAAGAAAAACTCAAAGAGCTCAAGGCGGAAGTCGATGTACTTACACTTTCAGCGACCCCGCTTCCACGCACTCTCTCACTCTCACTCGCGCGCGTACGCGCTATGACCGCACTCGACGAAGGTCCCGTAGGTAAAATAGCGCCTGAAACTCTCATGCTCCCCTTCCAGCACGAACTCATGGCCAAAGCGCTCGAGCTTGAATTGAAGCGCAAAGGACAAGTCTATGTGGTGGAATCGCGTATACATCGCATGCCCAAAACACTTGAGCTTATCCGCAAACTGGTACCCAAATCAAAAGTTGGATATCTGCATGGTCGCATGAGCGAAAAAGAACTAGTCGAGACGATGGAAAGTTTTCGTAAAGGAGACATCGAAATACTCGTATCTACTACTATCATTGAAAACGGCATTGATCTCCATACTGTCAACACGCTCATCGTGACGGATGCCGTCATGTACGGTTTGGCTGATCTTCATCAGTTACGAGGACGCATTGGCCGCGGCACCCTGCAATCCTACGCATATTTTTTCTACAACCCTGCGCATCTCACACCCAAGGCCGAACGGCGCCTTGATGTATTGCAAGACACACAGTTTTTGGGCGCGGGTGCGGTCATCGCCGAGAAAGATTTGGAAATGCGCGGCGCGGGCAATATCTTGGGGCGTGAGCAGTCGGGGGTCGCCGCCCGCGTGGGACTCAATCTTTACAGCCAATTCTTGGCAGAAGCGGTTGAGAGATTGCGCTCGCACGACAACGCTTTGCGGAAAGACATATAGAAGAAGTACAATATCACCATGATAGCAAAAATATTTTATAAGGCTTTCTACATCATCATGGCGCTTATCTGTTTTGCTATTTTTGGGGTATCCGTCTATGCGATTCAGATCGCCCAAGAGCAAGCGATTCATCCGATCTTTTTGTATCTGGCAATCGCTGGCATCATCGGTGGACTTGGGGGCGGTATCGCACTCCTCATGCAAGCAACGCGCGCTGGTGGCAATCGTTGGTAAAACAAAAAATCCCCGTACGGGGATTTTTTGTTTGAGTAGTTTATTCCGCTTTTTTCTCAGCGCCGTCTTTGCCGAGAAACGCGAGTGAGAGTTTGTGGCTATCTGGCTGGTAGACCACGATTTGAAATGGATATGCCTTACCAACTTCTACCAAGTCACGCATTTTTTGCGCTGATTCAAACTCTGAGATATGCGAGAGGCCTGAGATACCACCTTGCTTGGGGAGTTTTACAAATGCACCGTACTTGTTGAGCTTGGTGATAATACCTTCAACGATATCGCCCTTTTCAAGTTTGAGCTCTTTCCATGGATCTGGTTTGAGTGCCTTGATCGAGAGTGAGACTTTGTCTGCATCAACGCCGATAATTTTTACCTTTACCTTATCACCCACTTTAAAGAGATCGTTGGGATTTTCAACAAGTGACCAATCAATCTCTGAGATATGTACGAGACCTTCCAAGCCCTCTTCGAGTTTTACAAACACGCCAAACTCGACAATACCTGATACTTCACCTTCATATTCGGTGCCTATCTGGTAGTTGGCAAGTCGCTCCTTCATGCCATCGGGTTCGAGTGTCTTTTCAGAGAAAATGAGTTTTTCCTCGCGCGGATCTGCGGTAATAAGATGGAGTTGAAACTCTTCGCCAACAAGCTTTTGGAGCTCTTCGAAAATCTTGGTCTTGTCACCACCCTCTACGCGCGGATAGTGCTTTTGTGAAAGCTGTGAGAGCGGCAAGAAACCCTTGGTGCCATTCCATTCAAACACCAAACCTCCGCGGTTTGCCTCCAGTGCCTTGAGCGACAAAAGGCGCTTTTCGGAGATGCATGCAGCCGCTTCCTTCCAAAACTTCTCGCGACCTGCTTCTTTTACTGAAAGCTCGATGTAGCCCTGCTCGTTTTCGAAATCAACAATCTTAGAGACAATGATATCGCCCTCTTTTTTGTTGCGGAGCATGTCTCTGCCCTCCTGAAACTCACGGCCGTAGATGATACCTGTCGCAAAGCCAAGGTCGATAAAAATCACCGAGCCCTGCGCCCGCAAAATAGTGCCTTCTACGACATCTCCCACGCGTGGGATGCGCCATTCAGCGCTCATACGCGAAAATGCCCCCTTGTCGGAAGCGATACCGTCAGTGCCTGCGGTGTCTTGAGTCATGCAAAGCAGTATACGGAAAACCGAAAATCTTTGCAAGAGAAGGCCTTTGGGCTATACTAAGGGTACTTTTATGGTCGTTAGCTACTATGGGCTCTCCTGCCTCAAGCTTCAGTCAGGAGACGCGGTGATTGTGGCCGATCCGTTCGGCAAAGGAGCTGAATTCCCCGCCCCCCGTTTTGAGGCGCGGGTGGTGTTTTTTACTGATCCTGAAGCAAAAAAGGATATTTCTATAGCTGGTGAACCGCGGGTATTTGCCATACCGGGCGAATATGAGGCAGGCGATGTATCGTTTGTAGGATTCAACGCGGGCAGCGCCACCCCCTTTCTTGTCGAATGGGAAGGCATCAAATCACTCTTTTTGGGCACTCTTGCTGATGTTGAGATAGCTGATACGATTATTGATTTCGCGGGTACCGTTGATATTTTGTATCTTGTGCCGACGGGCGCACCATCAGCCCTCCAAAAAATTGTCGCAAACATTGATCCTCGCATCATAGTTCCTCTCATGGGACCCGAAGTAAAGAAAAGTGCCTTTGATAGCTTCATCAAAGAACTTGGCGAAAAACCCGAGAAACTTGATAAGTTGGCGATAAAGAAAAAAGGTCTCCCCGCTGAAGGTCAACGGGTCATTATCCTTGAGCGCGCGTAAATCATGGCATTCATCGATCGCATTGAACGCATCCAGCAATCAACGCCGCAGGCGCGCCGTACAATTTTAGTCGTATCAGTCACGCTCATCATGGCTGCTATCATTAGTATCTGGATAGCGCAGCTCAAATACGAACTGCGTGATGACGCCGCCGCCCCCTCACTCGCTGACAGCTTTGGATCTGTCTGGAAAAAAATAAAAGATCAACGACCCAATTTTTCTCAATAATATATGAAACGCAAAGAATCGGCCCCAGAGCCGGAAAAAATAAACTACACGGTAAACCCACAAGATATCACGAGCGAGATGCGCACCGCGTATATCGACTACGCGATGTCAGTCATCGTCGCGCGTGCATTGCCTGATGTGCGCGATGGCCTCAAGCCCGTACACCGTAGAATTCTTTACGCCATGAAGGAAATGGGGTTGCGTTCAAATGCCAAGTATCGTAAATCAGCAACGGTGGTTGGTGAGGTGCTCGGTAAATATCACCCGCACGGTGATACAGCAGTATACGACGCCATGGTGCGCATGGCGCAGTACTTTAGCATGCGCTACATGCTCATCACAGGTCAGGGTAACTTTGGCTCAGTCGATGGTGACTCACCTGCCGCCATGCGCTATACCGAGGCAAAGATGTCACACATCGCTGATGAGATTTTAAGCGATATTGATAAAGAGACCGTAGATTTTGTACCAAACTACGACGGCTCACGCGAAGAACCCACGGTACTCCCCTCACGCATACCAAATCTTTTGCTCAATGGTTCGTTTGGTATCGCGGTCGGTATGGCGACCAGCATCCCCACCCACAACCTGACCGAGCTTATCGACGCGTCACTTACACTCATCGATAACCCGAAGGCAACCATTGAAGATCTTTTAGTACATGTCAAAGGCCCTGACTTTCCTACGGGCGGCATGATTTTTAATAAAGCTGACATCCATCAAGCCTACGCTACGGGTCGCGGTGGTGTCGTCATGCGCGGTGAAGCCGATATCGTCGAGCGCGGTAAAGGATATGGTATCGCCATCTCATCGCTCCCCTTTCAAGTAAACAAAGCTGAGCTTGTAGAAAAAATTGCCGATCTCGTACGCGACAAAAAGATCGAAGGCATCAGAGACATCCGTGACGAATCAGACAAAGACGGCCTGTCAGTCGTTATTGATTTGAAAAATGATGCCTATCCGCAAAAGGTGCTCAACGCACTCTACAAGCACACCGACCTCGAAAAGGTGTTTCATTTCAATATGCTCGCCCTCATCGGTGGAATCCAACCGCAAACGCTCTCGCTCAAGACCTACCTTGAAGAGTTCGTCAAAGCGCGCCTTGAAGTAGTCGAACGCCGTACGCGCCACGACCTACGCATCGCCGAAGAACGGGCGCATATTTTAGATGGCCTCAAAAAAGCCCTTGATCATATCGATCAAATAATCTCTACCATCAAGAAATCAAAGAGCAGAGATGACGCTCACAAAAACTTGATGCAAAAATTCAAGTTCTCCGACCGTCAGACGACTGCGATCTTGGAAATGCGCTTGCAGGCTTTGGCAGCCCTTGAGCGCCAAAAGATCGAAGACGAGCTTGCCCAGACCAAAGCACTCATCAAAGAATTGAAAGCAATCCTTGAAGACCCAAAACGTATCCGCAAAGTTATCAAAGAAGAGTTGGTGGAAATTAAAACCAAGTACGGTGACAAGCGCAAAACCAAAGTCATTGATGGACCTGTGGGCACACTCAATGTTGAAGACCTCATACCCGAAGAAGAGCAAGTTGTGGTGATGACGCAAGCGGGGTACCTCAAGCGCATTCGCCCGCAGGAATTTCGCGCGCAAAAACGTGGCGGCAAAGGTATTGTGGGTGGCGAATGGAAAGAAGAAGACGTTGTCTCGCAATTTGTGTCAGCCGGCACCCATGATTCAATCCTGTTCTTTACCAGTTCTGGTAAAACCTACGAGATCAAAGCATATGATATCCCCGAGGGCTCACGTACCTCAAAGGGCAAGCCGGCGGTGAACTTCTTGTCGCTCTCCCCGGGCGAGGAGGTGACCTCGATACTCGCTATACCAAAAAAGAGAAAAGGCAGCTTGAGTTCTTCATTGGTTATGGCTACTAAACAAGGTATGATGAAGAAGACAGATTTTGATGATTTTACAGACATACGCCGCTCAGGCATCATCGCCATGAAGCTTAAAAAAGGTGATGTACTCGGCTGGGTGCGCATTGTCGAAAAGGGTGACGATATCATGCTCCTTACCAAAAAAGGCAACGCAATCAGATTCGCGGAAGCCAAAACACGCCCCATGGGGCGGCAGGCCCAAGGTATTCGTGGCATACGTCTTCGTGCAGGTGATGAACTCGTCGGATGCGAAATAGTCGCCAAAGACAGAAAAGACTCGGAAGTACTCGTGGCAAGTGCCAATGGCTTTGGCAAAAAAACCAAAGTAAGCGAGTTTAAGGTGCAGGCACGAGGTGGTGGGGGCGTGAAAGCTATGAATGTGACGGACAAGACAGGCCCTGTCGTTGCCGCACGCGTACCAGAAATAATCACCGAAGAATTTATCGCAATATCTGAAAAAGGCAAAGCACTGCGTTCCCATCTGAAAGAGATGCCCTCACTCCGCCGCGCGGCGCAAGGCGTGCGGATCATGAAGCTCGAGACAGGCGACAAACTGCGCTCCGTAGCTCTTCTTTAATATTTGATGCAACACTTTAGCGGTCCTCAGGAACTCATCGACCACCTCGATATCTACGGCCCCCAGACGGTCGTTGATTTTGGGGCGGGCGCGGGACTCTTGGCCCTCCCCTTGGCTCGCAAACTCTCGCCTGATGGCGGCAAACTCTACGCGATCGATGTCCAAGAGGGACCTCTGGAGGTACTACGCAACGCTGCACGCAAAGCGCACCTCTACCACGTCGAGACCCTACGAGGAGATCTCGAGAAACCCGGCGGCAGTAAGCTCAAAGACAAGCTTGCCGACTGGGTCGTCATTGCCAATGTATTCTTCCAAGCACCTGACAAAGAAGCAATAGCGCGCGAAGCATTTCGGGTTCTCAAAGACCACGGTACACTAGTAGCAGTCGAGTGGCATCCGGAAACCAAACATATGGTAGGGCCTCGGCGCGAGCACCGCGTACCCAAGCCAAAACTTTTTGATATTGTGCGCGCTGCCGGATTTACCTCGCTACGCGAGTTTACACTCGGTGAGCATCACCATGGCCTCATCGCAAAAAAATCATGAAAAATAAAGTACAAGTCATAGCCCTTATCATATCGGTCATTGTCAGTATCGCTTCGATCATCGTATTTTCGAGCTCGGGTGATACTCCCCCTCCAAGTTTTGGTGGAGTCGATGAAATTGTTATTTGGGGTATTGATGATCCGGCACTATTCAAAGATGTCATTAAAGACTATCAAGATCAGTTTAAGAAAAAAGTCATCTACGAAGAAAAAGATCCGCGCACTTTCGATCGTGATCTTTTGGAAGCAATTGCTTCAGGAAACAGCCCGCAGGCAATCATCACCTCGACTGACTGGATCGCAAAAAACCGTGACAAGATAGCACCAGCGCCTCAAACATCCCTACGCGCGGAAGATGTCGAGACGGCATTTATCGATCTTGCGACCATGTCGCTCATCGAGCGCAAAGAATTTGAAGATAAGCCTGTCGAGAAAACGGTCTGGGGCCTCCCTCTCTGGATTGATCCAATCGTACTTTTTTGGAACAAAGATCTCTTTAACCAAGCACTTGTCGCAACCCCACCTGCAACCTGGCACGATTTTCTTTCTACCTCGAATAAAATAAAAGAGCTTGGCGCAGGAGGTACCATCGCAAAATCCGGCGCAGCACTCGGACGGGCGCGCAATATACCGCTTCACAAAGATATCCTTTCGCTCTTACTCTTACAGCAAGGACAAATACTCGAAGAAGCGCTCTTCGATGAACGTGGCAGCAAAGACCAAGCGGTCCTGAGTATCTTGCGTTTTTACACCGACTTTGGGAAGCCTGGCACTGCCGCCTATACGTGGCACGGTGTATTACCTGAACCTCGCGATCTTTTCATCGAAGGTAAACTGGGTATGATGCTCGATCGCTACTCATATAAAAAAGAACTTGAAAATAAAAATCCACACCGCGCGTTTGATATCTCACCCGTACCACAGACACAAGGTGGCAAGCTCGCCTATGTCGCTGATGTGCGTGCAATCACGGTCCCTAAAGGATCTTCCGCGCACGAGGCAGCGTGGGCGCTCGCACGTTTTTTCGTCAGCCAACCAGAACTTAAAAAAATAACCGCGGAGGGTGTCATCGTTCCTGCGCGGCGCGACCTCATCGCTGTCGATTCTATGCCGGATATTCTTAAAAGATCGGTACTCAATGCAAAAGCCTCGTTTGAACAGTATCCCAAAGAAAACGCGCCGGTCATCGCTGAGATGATTGAAAATATGGCAAACGGCAAACTTCTGCCATCTGAAGCGATTACGGAAGTGCGGATAAAACGCAAACGGCTCATCGATGAAAAAAGGTAGCATCCTTTTCCTCCTCCCCCTTCTCCTCCTCCCACTCTTTGCCTTCGCGCAAGCACCGGTAGGAGGATTGGTACCTGACTGGTGTCAGGCGGGGTGTCCTTGCTCATTTTGTGATCTGTATGATCTGGCGAGTAATATCTTGGGATTTTTGTTGTATATCGTTGCAGTACCAATTGCAGCAGGAGCATTTCTCTACGGTGGCGTACTCATGCTGACATCGGGTGGCAACCCAACACAGATCAGTAAAGGAAAAAGTATGATAACCAGCGCAATCACTGGTATGGCGTTGGCGTTTTTTGCGTGGGCCATACTCAATACTATTCTGACAACTATTGGATTTGGTATTGGGAACGCAGGTTCAGCTTGGTACCAGACACTAAAGTGTGAGCGGGGTGGGGGTAGTAAATGTAATATTGCTTTGGGTGATGAGATAGTGCCGGAGCCGCCGGGAGAAGAATACAATGAACCCTTGGTGCCACCGTGGCCAGGACCCGCATCCTGTAATCGCAGTGCCAACCAAATAGCATCAGACCGGGCAAAGCTCGCACCCTATGAAAACGATATCCGCGCTGCGGCAGCAAGATACGGCGTATCAGAGGCGCGCATCCGCGCTATCATTATGACCGAATCAAGCGGACAATTTGGCGTGACAAGTAGAGCGGGAGCTGTAGGCCTCATGCAGATATTACCCGGCACCGCGCGCCTTTTTGACTCGGGCGCTACACCTGATAAACTGCGCAACCCTTCATATAATATCGATATGGGTACACGCATCTATGCAGATCTTCTCCAAGACTATGGAAATCCAGATTTTGCATCAGCCGGTTACAATGGTGGCGGTGACCGACGCGTAGGTGCTAACGGCCCAAGCGCTGACTGCCCTGGTATTAAGCGCTGGCAATGTCCGTGGGATTCGCCTGGATGCTACCAGACAGAACGTACTGATTGTCGGCGCAACACGGGATACGCCGAAACGCGCAAATATGTAGACCGCGTCAATAGTTTTGAGAAATGTTTTTCAGGATAATGAGCGTACAAAAAAAACTTTTCCTCCTCCCCCTTCTCCTCCTCCCACTCTTTGCCTTCGCGCAAGCACCGGTAGGAGGATTGGTACCTGACTGGTGTCAGGCGGGGTGTCCTTGCTCATTTTGTGATCTGTATGATCTGGCGA